>Ga0209611_10007245_pt1 | contig 17834 bp, 21 predicted proteins | sample S1TSphgellanicum_3_FD_187693 | JGI IMG/M metagenome (GOLD analysis project Ga0209611, IMG submission 187693) | Host-associated microbial communities from peat moss isolated from Minnesota, USA - S1T2_Fc - Sphagnum magellanicum MG (SPAdes) (version 2) | ecosystem: Host-associated > Plants > Peat...
GAGATTGTGGTTTGGGGAGATAGTGGGATTTTTATTTCACCTATGCATTATGCACGGGGCACACACTAGTATTAAAGGAACGATGAAGCCTCCCTTAACTCCGCGCGATGAAGCCGCCCCTGAAGCTGCTCACTCTGGCCCACTGTGATTTGATGGAAACCGGTGTTCAGGCATCGTGGGGGTGGTGGGAGGTTGGAGGGGAGGTTTTTTTCTCAAGCTGTATTTGGTGTGGAGAGTGGACAGTCCATGTCCACTTGGACAGTGGACAGTGGACTTTCCATGCAAGTTTTATTTGGGCGTGTTCTACCCTCCAGTGTAGTAGGTAGGTAGGTGGATCGGTAGGTAGGTAGGTCAATAGGTAGGTGGGTCGGTAGGTAGGTAGGTAGGTCGATAGGCAGGTAGGTAGGTACGTAGGTAGGTTGGTAGGTCGGTCGGTAGGTAGGTGGGTCAGTAGGTCGGTCGGTAGGTCGATAGGTGGGTCGATAGGTAGGTAGGTCGATACGTCGGTAGGTCGGTAGGTGGGTACGTAGGTGGATCGGTAGGTAGGTAGGTCGATAGGTAGGTAGGTGGGTCGGTAGGTAGGTAGGTGGGCCGGTAGGTAACTGGGATTGGGAGATTGTGGTGTTGGGACAGTGGACAGTGGACCGGTAGGTAGGTAGGTTGTGGATCGGTTGGTAGGTGGGTCGGTAGGTAGGTAGGTCAATAGGTAGGTAGGTGGGTCGGTAGGTAGGTAGGTGGGCCGGTAGGTAACTGGGATTGGGAGATTGTGCTCTTGGGACAGTGGACAGTGGACTTTCCATGCAAGTTTTATTTGGGCGCGTTCTACCCTCCAGTGTAGTAGGTAGGTAGGTGGATCGGTGGGTAGGTAGGTCAATAGGTAGGTAGGTAGGTAGGTAGGTAGGTGGGTCGGTAGGTAGGTGGGTCGGTACGTAGGTAGGTTGATAGGTAGGTAGGTCGGTAGGTTGGTAGGTGGGTATGTAGGTAGCTAGGTAGGTAGGTAGGTCGGTAGATCGGTCAGTACGTAGGTGGGTCGATAGGTAGGTAGGTCGGTAGGTAGGTACGTAGGTGGATCGGTAGGTAGGTCGATAGGTAGGTAGGTAGGTCGATAGGTAGGTAGGTGGGTCGGTAGGTAGGTAGGTGGGCCGGTAGGTTAGTGGGATTGGGAGATAGTGGGATTTTTATTTCACCTGTGCATTATGCACGGGGCACACACTAGTATATTGTAAAGGATGTCGGGATGAGAAATGAAGCTTCCCCTGAATCCGTCCGGTCGTCCATCCTGTCATCCCTCTGTCCATCCGTCCGGTCGTCCATGCGAATCGACAGCCTAGAAGCTCCGAGGCTGCCAGCTGCACACCATCCCTCTATTGAGTCTGACACTGCAACTTTCTGCCCACCAAGAATGGGAAGGAAATAAACCAGGAATGGCCCTCCATCCATGTCCCTATTTAGATACATCATCATCCTCCATGTGCTGGCTGCTTGCTTGCTTGCTTGCTGGACAGTGCATAAATAATCACCATGTATGATGAATAATATTTACACATGACCACATGTAATGCTTTTTTTTGTTTTTTTTCGGTCAATTTTGTAATGCACCGATCCTGCTTTCCGGAAAGTTTGGATGAGTTTGAAGTTTGCTGGTTCTGATGGTGAGCAAGTCCAATTTGCGGAAGACTTTGAAAAGCTTGCCGATCTTGAAGAGTTTCTGGAGTATCAGGATCAGTTGTACCTAGAGGAAGCTGCTCAAGAGTTATTGGATGTGGATATTGAGGACGGTAGGACTCTTGGACTTTCCTGAGCTCTTTCTTTTTTTTGTCCAGTCGGAGTCAAGCCGCACTTTTTACGAAGCTTTGTTTTGGCCTCCTTCAAAATTTGGCAGTGAATTGCTGATGATGATGAGAGAACATGAAAGTAGATATCAAAAGTTTGCTTGCCCATAAATAGTGTGGGTTTCTTCAACTGCTGTGCAAATGATCTTCATGTGTGTTATTTGATGATCCTTCTTCAATGTTTGGAAATATTTTTGATAGGGTTTTTCCCTTTTTCATTTGGCAGCTTTGTCATTATTCCAATCCTTTGCACATGGTACCTTGCTTTCATCGGTAGTGCACATTTCTAACTTGGTGGACTTGCAAGATCAAAGCTCGACTTACTTGGGGTGTCCTCACAGAAGAATTTTTTTTTGGGTCTTATTGGGATGGTCTGAAAGGTTTCTTTCTTTTTGCTGTGGTTTGAAAACCGTAGCAATCTGTATCTATTCTGTGTTACAGAATTTGCAGATTTGTTTCTCTGGACCAGAGGTGATCATAGATATGTCAGATATGTTATGGAATTTTGTAAAATTCTTTGACATAGTGTGCTAACTGATATAACTTTGTTGTTTTTCACTGGGTAATGATGCTATGGGTTGATGACCTGATGGGTTTTTAGATTCTGTCCCGTCCTTTGTCTTCATCTGGACGGAAGTCTGGCGTGGTCGTCACGTGTGGTCGTCTGGCGTGGTCGTCAAGCGTGGTCGTGATGAAATGAAGTTTTTTTCATTCATCATTTGACCCGTCCATCCATCCTTCCTGTCATCTAGGGTACATGGTGTTGGAAGGCGATCCTCGGTACCACTACTTCAGCGCCGTCCTGAAGTTCGTCCCTGGAACAGCTGCCGGTACTATTAATGCGATGTGGACCGCCACTTACATTCCAGTGGGTGACATGGGACCTTCGGAGCACATCAAGGGGATTGCTATACTGTCTGTCCTTCCATCCATCCAAAGCAAAGAGGGGGAGGGCGCATGCCCTTCTTAAATTGCAAAACTCCACTGTTTCAGGGAATTGCCCATTTTGCTCTATTTATAGCACAATAGGTATCCATCCTGTTATGAAGGGGTATTGGCCCATAATAAAAATTTTAGGCAGGCACTGAGGAAGGCTCGGTATGCAATCAGTGCAGCCAATTTTTTCCTTTTTTTGGGTTTTGGGGAGAGGGGGAAAGGGAGAAATTTTTTCTTTTTTCTATTTGGGGTGGGGGTCCCGTCATCCATCCATGGAATGGAGGAGATAATCATGTGGCAATTTATCTCATAGTAAGGAGGTAGTTGCCAGGAGCAACCGACCCTAGGTTGTCTCTAGCAGTGTTGTTTTTTATTTTATTTTTCTAAGATTTTTTGTTTGTAGCCACAGTGGGGATCTTCCATAGAAAAATGTGGCGACCTTCCTCAAGAAGATTGTGCCAAAACTAGCTATAAAGTCGAAAATGAAGTAAACAATTGTAATCATGTTTCTATATCTTTGACTACACACTCAAAACTAACCAAATGTATTTGATAATTTTGTCTTTTTTTGCTCGCCCCGCCCCCCCACTCACTTTTGGGGACTTCACAGTGTTCGAAGGTCATGGGTACCCACTAGTGTGAAAAAATATGTTTCCACCAACGGACCCTCTCCATCCGCCCCCCCCAAAGCAACGTCCTTTAGAGTCGGACGGGCTCGGCACCGAGCACACAGCAGTATTGTTTATTCTCTGTCCAATGGTCTTTCACCTCCTCACCCACCGGTTCCCCCCCCCCAACGGTCCATCCCACCCGATGTGTAACTTCCCAGCTCACCACTTTTACCCCAACACGATACTTACCCATGAAAAACATCATTCCACCCGTCCGATTCCCAATCTAACGCTCCCAACTCACTTTATCACATCTTTATTCCTCTCCCCCCCTAGGGTAACTTAAAGTAAGTTAAAGTAAAATAAAGACAGATGGATTGACAGACGCAATCGATGGTTGGCGTGTGTCTCTCCGCCACCACGACCCGCAGCGCCAAAATTATACATAGGCCGGTTCTGCCATAGAAAATGTAGAGGTCGGTTCTACCATAGAATGCTTTTGCAGCAGACTTGTCATGTCACAGACAGACGCACGCATAGACATAGTGAATTAATATAGTAGATATAAGGTGACTAATTATGATAAGCTCATTTGAACTCATTTGTCCCATGAAAACAAGGTACTTGGTCACCTAACAAATTATCATTAACTAGTAGAATTTTAGTGAGCAACTTAAAGTGTTTTTTACATTAATTTGCTTTGTGATAGCATGTTGGAGTCCAACTCCCAAACAATGTGGCATATCTTGCCCAAAGATGCCCTTAAACTTTTATTGCATTTTTATACAAAGGAGTCATGAATATAAGGAGAATAATGCATGGAGGATTAGAAAGGAAAGTAATGCATGGAATAATATAAGGAGAATATAGTAAACCCATCCTTGAGTGGTACCACTAGAAGCCACTTCAAGGAATGGTTAAGGAATCAAAAGAGGCCAATTCAATTTTTTGGGTCCATTTTTTCAAATGCTTTCACAAATTTTACTTTTTTTTCATATTTATCCATTGCATGCCTTAGTATATGGCTTGAAGCTTATTTTGGAAAAAAAAATGTGAAAAATGTTAAAAAATTATACCTTTAATAATGATGGCCCTTTCAAGAATCACATTCCTTAACTTTGAAAATTCATAGTTAAATTATACTTACTCAATTAATTTATTAATAAAAACTACAAATAAAATGACTTCAAAATTACTTTAGGAAAAAAATTTCAAAAACATTTTCAAATCATGTTTCAAATTTGTGTTCATGACCAAAAAGTTCAAATAAAAAAACCAACATTACATTTTTTAATTTTTTTCTAAATGCAATGATTAGGAACATTAATTATTGAAAATTAAAAATCTATAGAACCTAATAGATTTATTCATTAAATGTTTTTATGAAAATATTTATTTAAATGTTTCCTATGATTTAAAAAAATTCAATGGGTCCAATAAAATCAAGGTGTGAGATTCCTAGTGGTACCACCCAAGGATGGGTTTGCCCAATAGTACTTAAAAAGCCATGCAACTTGGAAAAGGTGATGATACAACCCATTTTTACCAAGCCCTCGATTACCAATGTTTACTAGCAACCATTGGGTGTAAAATAAGTTAATAATATTACTCTATTTAAAGTTTTTTGTCATTTTGCCAAAAAATAATATTTGAATAATTGTTTTACAACTTGTTATTGAAAATGTTTATATTTACCCCAATCTAATGTAATGTGTTAATAATTGTTGAATAAATGTATTTTTTTTTCAAAAATGTGCAAATTCTATTACATTTTCCATCTATGTTTGAAAATGATCACAATTTCAAATCATACCAAGGTCCAAAACATGTGCACTTCTTGAGGGTTCACTTTCTTGTAGATATTATCTTGCATCTAAATGCAACTAAAAAATGCAAAGTGCATTCATAGAGGTTGGATGCAAACATCACTGAGCTCAGCCCCCATGTATTCTCATCATTTCCCTCAGACATCCATTTTTGTAATTCAGGCTGATCAACATTCCAGCTCAAGGGGCCATGACCCACACACCTCACAAGCTAATGCAAATCCATCACTTACTAGGGTAAACCAACCCATCATCGATTGGGTGCTTACAATCAAACACTTATTTAGTGTGTTTTTAAGGTTAGTGTTTGTTTTGGTTTATGACGATTTCTGTTCAAATGGACATTCATGATCGAATGTTTGGCCAAAATTTTTCTGTTCTGAAAATTCTAAAATTCTTAACACCTTTAGATAATTTACTGTTGGGTGGTATGGTCAACTTTAAAATGTGAGCATGACGAATTTATGCTTACTTATGTGCAATTTTGTGTTTGGTAATAAGAGTGCAAGGTAACATTCAAAAATGATGAGGTGATTGTGAATCAATGGAGGCTTTATGCACAAAGAGTTGGTAATAGGTGTGCAAGGTAACATTCAAAAACGATGAGGTGATTGTGAATCAATGGAGGTTTTATGCACAAAGACAGGTTGAGCCCAAGCCTATCTGAAAGAGAAATTGCCAATATCCATCCTCCTCACAAATTAACTTACACAAGAGTAATGTATGTGTACAGATGAGCTTCACAAACAGCTTGTACAAAAATTGTTGTATTACAAGAATTGGAAGAACCTCTTGGAATCAAAATTCATTGTGCAGCTGGTGGTGATAATATTCTATATGGTACTCTCTATGCAGGACACAACTTACTTCCATGTTTGCATATGCAATAATTTTTGAGATCAATCTTGAAGGCCTACACAAAACCACACCCAGATCCTCAAATCAATCCATTACCATCATCATTTGTTGTTGTCGTCATCGTTGCCATCATCCAAAGTACAAATACAATCAAAGATTGCACTAGTTCCATGCTGTGCTGCGACACCAAGAAATTTTTATCTAACATTTTCAGTCTCCATCATCTGCCAGTTCTTAATCTGCACAACATTGATATAAACACACACACACACACTTGTCCTCAACTTAAGAGGAGAACAAAGATTCTCAGAACTGTCAGGAATCAATTCACTCAAGATTGCTGCTGCACACAACACACAATTTGGTAGTTGTCAAAAGATTGACAAGCTTCACAGATTCTCTAGGGTTATGGCCATTCTATGTGGATGCAGAGGTAGACTCTCAGGGCAACGAGACATTACATACATACCTGGGCAACAAAAGTATTGAGGATGTTGTCTTGAAAGGAAAGTACGGTGGGTATTGACAAGATCAATCTCCAAAGACTCCAAAGCTTGCATGAGCTGCACAAGCACTCCATGTTCACTCTGACATACAATATGCAGATGGTAAATCTTATCCTCCAATTTGGCAACCTCCACCTGCAGCTGCAGCAAAAGAACCCAACAAAAAAAAAGAACCACAAAACCTCTTTGAAACCTTTGAATAATATCAGAAGCAAGCAACATTGTCCCGATTTGCAAAATTCATTTGAAAACATATGGAATATGATTACATATTATGTATCTATGTCAACATGTGAGAAATGTTTTTGCCTTACTTGAAGAATCTTCTTCAACATCTTCTTCTTCTTCTTTGGACCCACCAAGTGCAGTTGATGAGGAGAAGACTTGTGGTTGGTGTTGTTGTCTGGTGCAGTGGGGGTTGTAGCATCAGCAACAGTAGCATTGTGGACACCTCCAGTTGCAGCAACTGTGTTTGTTCTTGTTCCACCATTGCAGAGCTTACCTTGCTGATCTTGAGAACCAAAGCTCGTAGAGAGTAGAGTCCTTCATTGCGTTTCTTCCTGTGTTTGTGTTCTCACACAAGGTTTTTGGACACAAAAGAATTATCGCAACCACCTCCTTCACAACGATTAGTGTTGATCTTACCCATGCTCTTGAGCTGCTCCCGTTGGCCACCATCACTGCAGCAGTTTGCAGCAGTCGATGTAGGTAACTCTGGTACCCCACTCCAGCTCTTGCTACTAGTTTCCACATTCTCCAACGCATGTCGAATCTCCAGCTACTGCTTTGCAGCTACAGCTGAATCGTGATCACGAGTACGTGATCCCTGCTGCTACGCTAAAGCTGGCGAACTATAGCTGCAGGGAGCTGCTGCGACGTGCACTGCATGATCTGGAAGTTGCTGCTGAGCTTCTGTTGTAGCAGTTGTAGAAATGGGTTGCATGGGGGACTCGGATGGTACTACCACAGTACTGGGCTTCAGTTCATTCTATTGTGGGCGCGGTGTAATCAACTGTAGGTGGAGGGGGGGGGGTTGTGTGTGTTGAAGCTCTCTGGTGAAGAAGAAGAAGAAGAAACTACTGGCATATTAATTGCCACCGCAGATATGCAGTTGTTTGGTGCTGCACCACCTATCGAGCCCTGCAATAGACTCATCCCTACATTCGAGACCTGATTCGGAAGTATGAAAAAGTTGTTGGGATCATGGAATAGATCGATGATCTCCAGCTTTCTCGCCTCGCCGGCAGCTGCACCCATGGCTTAAATTGAAGTTCACGGGCCACAAGAAGAAACAAGAGTTCTCATATCGTTGCAAGCCACCCATCTCACAAACTCTAGCTGCAGAACCCGTTTCCCCTTCCTCCTCCTCTTGATTGTGCCATCTCCTTCCTCCTCCTCTAAAACACACAACAACACGCACCAAGGTCTGGAGCTCGCCGAGCTCCAGAGCGACGGCGACTTTCGACATAGATAGACACACACACGCACACCAAAGACAAACACATCCTAGAGCAGACTAACGACAGACAAAAGTCTCAGGCACATGAGAAAAAATGTACAGCCGTTTGCTGGAGAATATGGGCTAGCGGATCCCCACCGGAAAGGCAAACAATGGGCAATTCATCTGGCTAGCAAACAGGCAGATGGCAGCAAGTGGCCCTGGGCTTATGGTTAGCCGGAAACTTTTCACCAAACAAAAATACGCCAGGGCCTTTTCAGAGAACACCGTTTACAGATAACAACAGAGAGTCCTCAATTTCCAGAGAGACTCCAAGCTCTTCTTCTTTTCAAGGACTCCAAACTTTTTCATGTTTTTCATACTTGCTCTAATTTTTCACTCTTCAGTTCTGTGTTTTAAGTGCAATGATAGAACAATGACCCAAACCTTTGGGTTTTAGGATCATGGGCCAAAATGCAAATACACTTTTGATTGCATCAATTTTGTGAACAAAATTCTAAGCCACAACAAAGGGTTCAAGCCCTTATGTAAGCTACATGAAATAAATATCACAACTACCCTATTGCCCATGGTCAAACTCAAAGTGCATAAAGTTGTTATCTTCAGGAATTTTTGGGCTTTAGATACTCAGCAAACAATGTTGCCATCTGCAATTGATCTTGCTCTATCAATTCTCTATCTATCTGTTCACTTTGAAGAATGTGTCGTAATCCTTTCAGTCATCTTCATCATCATCTTTTCTATCTTTTTCACACTTGTTGAAAATTCTTTAATGGCATCAACAATTGTAGAGGAACTTGCATCCAATTTTCTTTTTCCATTTCTCATTCTTTTGTTGGCTTTGTCTTGCACACCGAACAATTTACAAGCCTTAGTTCTTGGAGTGTCTGAACCTACAAATGGAGCATGAAACTCCTTTTCGTTTTCATGACCAAAAACAAGAGCTTGCTATGATGGACTAAAGTGCTTTTGAGTGCCTAGTGTTACATCATCATCACTCACCTCAAAAGTTTGAACCTTAGAGTGTGAATGTAAGTGTTGTACTCCCATATCAATTGCATTGGGAATGCCATTAATTTTGGCTATGCTTCCAAACATTTGATCAAATCTCTCAAATCATGGCCAATTGAAAGGGGATTATAGAACTGTGTGTATAGAACGTCTATATAATATGTATGTATAATACAACGTATAATACACGGCCATGTGTACAACTATACAACTGCGCGTGTTGTAGGCTACAACTTGTAGCTGCTAGTTGTAGGCTGTGCACTACGCAGCCCGTATTGAATTGCAGGCTGCGCATTGCACAGCCCGCATTGAATTGCAGGCTGCACATTACGCAGCCCACATTGAATTGTTAGTCCGCAGTCGACACCATCCTGATTCCTGTACCATCGTCCATTGCACCATCGTCCATCATGGGTCCGAAGAAGAACGTAGTGTGGGACGAATTTCACGAACCTTATGTCCCGGACGGGTCCAAAGCGGTGAAGGTAGTTTGCAGAAATTGTTCAGCGGTCGTCGGAGCGGCAACTGCTCGTCTCCAAAGCCATATTAGTGCCTGCTCGAAGCGCGCTCGCTCCATTGGGTAGCTTAACCTGGGCTTCGCAGCGCCGCCCCGCAAGAAGACCAAAACGGCGATGTCATCCTCGGGCGATCCTTCCACTGCAAAAGTAGTAGAACACAACAGCAACATCATGGCCTCATCGTCCACGTTCAGCAATGGTCGTGCACATTTCGACTATTTGACCAGAGAAGAAAATGAACGCCTACGCAAAATGTTTGCTCGCGCCATTCACTAAACGGCGATGCCGTTTAAGGCGTTCGAGCATCACACCTGGCAATAGTTTTTCCATGCTCTGCGTGGCGCCTTCCACATCCCTTCAATAGAAATGATCGGCGGCGACCTGTTGCGCCTGGAATACACGAACATCATGGCCGAGGTCGTGCGTAACCTGAAGCAGTTCGTCATGATCTGCTTGACCTTGGACGGCGCCACAAACGTTCAGGGCAAGCAGATCATTAACCTGATGGCTTGCGGGCCGATGGCGTTTTTCTTGGAACACTTTTCCATGGAGCTACGCCGGGAGAGCGCCGAAAACCTGTACGAGAAGCTGATCGATTGCAAGCGCCGCTTGCTGCTCACAATCCGCGAGCTTGCACCTGGCTTTGTTAGCCACGTTGTTAGTTCCGATGCTAGTGATGGCGATGCCAATCCGCAGCAGGTTGCCACTATGAACGAGCATTTTGTGGGAGTGCTGATGTTCACTTTCTGCTCTGATTCGCCGTCGGTCATGATCAAGCTGCACCGCCTGTGTATCCAGGATACCGAGTTTCTGTTTGCGTTCAGCTGTTCGCCGCATGCGCTGCATAATCTGTGCATGGACTTGGTGAAGGAATTTCCGGTTGTCAAGTTGATTGTCAAACAGATTGTATTCCTCGTGAAAAGCGTATGTAAGACTCATCTTATCCAGCAGCTGTTCGACAAAATTTGCAAGGAGAAGTATGGATTCACGCTCATGCTCATCCTGTTCACGAAAACACGTTGGGGAACGATCCGAGACGCCGCCAAGCGCCTGAATCGAGTGCGGACGGTGATGTGCCAGTTGCCGATCGAAATCATGTCGAACGACCTAGACGTTGATCTGCCTAATGATCTGAAGGACCTGATCTTGACAGCATCCTTCTGCAAGGGTGTCACAGCTGTGGAAGTGCTACTTAGTGTTGTTTGTTCTTGTCCGTCGTACTTGGAGGGTGACGAATCGACATTTTCTAGTGTCTACGCCTGCTTTTTGGCCGTTGCGCACCACTTTCGCACGCTGTTGCCGGATGTCAGGGCTGCCTTGGACCTTAGCAATGCCGATGTCGACAAAATGCATACGCTGGTTTGCCATCGCCTCAAGACGATCTTCTCGTCGACGCACGCTCTGGCTTTCTGCACCGACCCTCTATTTGATGACCTGCGCGATAATCTAGCCAAGCTACACATGGATGCTTTCCTCAATCTGGGCGACCTGGCCATCCTGCAAGAGTGCAAAAAGGCAATCAAGCGAATGGCCGCTACCGACGTCTTGCTGAATAGATTAATGTAGTCCGAGTTCGGCCTCTACACCATCCATGTCGAAGACAATGACGACGATTTCGCTGACGTATTCTCCATGCCGCAACATATGTGGGCGTTGGCGGACGATTCGGTGTACTCACATCTGAAGAAGCCGTTCTTGGCCATTCACAAGATACCGACCGGGACCAGCGCTGGTGAGCGTAATCACAAGTCGGCCAACTGAGTACATTCACGCAACCGGTCTCGACTTGCGGTGGGCAAGGTCGAGGCCGGCACGGCCATCGTTTTTAATGCACAACAGCTTACACGACGCGCGAGTGTCGGATGCAACGGCCCGTTCATTCGATGGCTGAAGAAGCTCGGCGCTGATGCCGCTCATGCGGCCCGGATCAATGAGGAGAATGATGAGCAGGAGGACCGTGAAGAAGATGCTCAAGAAAGCAACCTGGACGACCACCTCGATGAGTTCAACGAGATCGACTTGTCGGATGGCCTAAATCGTTTCGGTGACGAAATGCTGTTTGATACCGACGAGATCATGGACGAGGGTATCGTGAATCGTGATGCGCCCCTAGCAGTGAACACAACTCACATGTAGTTGCTGTACTAGGGCTACTGTAGCTGTTGGCCTACTGCATGCAGAGGCCGCCGCATTTCTACTAGTGCAGTTTGTTGCGGGCCTGACAAGATCACAATACGAGGCTTTGTGACGATACTGATCATATTATTCGACATGTTGATGTTGTTGTTGTTGTGCCGCCGTCTGTGATCACTCAAAGCTTCTGCGAAGTGGAACGCAATTCGTTGCATGGGATTTCCTTGTGGTGACGAGATTGCTCTCAAGTGGCAAAGCAAATCTTCGGCTCGCTCGTACTCACTAGCATCGATTGCCTCCGCACAGCCCAACAACAGATGCACAAGCTGAAGTCCACCATTCATGCTATTGTCTGCTTGATCCAGGTGTTGCTCCTGCCCTGCTGAGGGTATGAAAATCTGGGACCCATTATGATCAGTACTAGTGTATGTCGAAGATCTGCGGAATTGATCACCGCTGCAGCTAATTGCAACATTGCTCAGGTTGTAATTCAAATTCTGTGAACGTCCTAAGAAACGTTTGGACTGATCATCTGTCGTCAATACGGGCTGCTGCTACTGATTTGTTCACCGTATTAAACAAAACGTATTATACGTATTATACGTATTATACAACCCACATTTCAAAAATTCATAAAACACAGTTCCATAAAGGGGATGCACTAATCACCTGAGTTTTCTTCTTTTTGGTCTCATACTTATCTTTCATCTTGTTCCACTTGTCATGCACTTGCTTCCAACTCCCATCCACTCCTAGAAAATGTGCATTCAATTGCTCTGTAACATCTTTCCAATTTGCTTCTTGGAAAGGCTTCCGATTGTACTCCTAAAATTTCTCTTTGCTTATATCTAGAAGAAATTGAAATTGTGCATTTGTCCACAACCTGTTTGCATTCTCTTGATGTCTTGGATGTTTTGGAACAATATTAACTAGTAAAGAAAAAGAAGCACCTCTTTGATTGTCCATCAACAAATTGAGGAATGAATTTGGTGAGAAGGTTGGGGAGTTCATGGATGCTGACTTCTATTGTGCAAAGCACATGTGTCTATAGTGCCCTATGTTTACAATGTCATGCATCTATAGTGTTGAGAGTGCAAACCACTTGCATCTATAGTGCCGTGCATCTATATTATAGTGTCAAGAACCTTAACATGTGCAAATGGTAGAAAGGAAGTTCAGAGAAAGAAACATAAGAGCCGAAGAATATGGGATATGAAGCATTTCCTTCTTTTGTTGTAGCAATGATTTTTTATTGTAGGAATCCTTTTTTCTTATGTGTTCGTGGTTGGAAGTTGTTGATTTATGATAGTGAAGAGAAAGCTTGAAGCAAAGCAAACTTTTGATTTGTTTCCACACGATCATTGCATTGACAGTGCTAATCAAACTAATGGTCTCAAATTTGTTGGTTGAATTGCACTGTTTGTCCTCATGTGCCTCATCTAAAAGAGAGAAAGAAAAAGAAACCTCAAAGAGACAAGGAAACACTAAGAGAAAAAATTGCAAGAGACCATTATCAAAATGTTCTTTTCTCACATCTTAGGAGAGATGGGCAAATTAGTCCATGTGGCCTCAGAAGGATTTTAGGTTATCAGATTACTATTCCAAAAACTATTTATTTCAAAACCTGGAAGGCCTCACGATTGTTCAACTTGTGTTGCAAGTATTTAATCTTATTACAAAATTTGAAAAATATAAACGGTAATAAAAAATAGTCTAAACTTAATTTAAAATATATTTTCTGTTTATAAGAGGTAAGGTGTCCTTTCATAAAATTTTAAGTGTTTATTCATAAGATTAAAAAAAATGAAAATAAGGGCCTTATATGTTTTATCCAAGTTTTTTCAAACAACAAAGACCCCTCTAACTTTGGGAGTCATAACTTTCTCATTCTAGCTCAGAATCAACTTCTGTAAAAGCCTACTAATGCTCAGGCTCAAGGTGCAACTAATCTCTTTGAAGACTATGACCAAAAAATGGCCAGTTACTGAACCCCTGGAGTTTGAACCCTTAAATGGGCTGGTTTACCCTATCAAGCATTTAGAATATTCATGAATAATAGCAGATGCCAGAGCATGGTAATAAAAACATTTTATTGCTAGATCATTATAACTCAGAATAAGATTAAAAAAATGCTGATCCCTTCTGAGAAATAGTCATGTATAAAATATCTCTAGGACACCAGCTGAATACTAACAGAATCCTCTTTTCCCAGTGGGATCCCCACCCTTGGAAACCTGTCAAGGGAGAGTATTGAACCCTCCTCTAGGTACCACCTGGGGGCGAACCAAGACTATATATATGATCTGCCTGTATCTTGTTGTCCTTTCCTTTGCAACTTTGTGGTTGCAGAATGTAGAGGGTCTGTTGCCATCATAGTTCCAGGACTTCCAAAAGTTTGTCCAAAGCTCAGGAAGGAATTAGGAACTCAAGTAACAAACCTGTTTTGATGCTCAAAACTATTATATATGTACCCAGTTCTCACTAGACAACAATATTAATGGGGTTGGAACAAATCCAACCCTTATATGTTTAATGTACCCACTCAAACCCATTATATGGATTTGATCTCGAGCGACCTTCAGTGGGCAACTGGAAACAATCACAGCCCACAGATGATCCAAAATGATCTGATCAGAAAAGTGGTTTTCAGATTTTGTTTCTTTCAATTTGTACATAGTGTTGAGAGAGAGAGACTCGAGAATTTTGAAGAAAATTTTCCGAGTTTGAGAAGAACTGCAATATTTTTTCAATTTGTAGAAGTAAGTTCGGAGTTTTCGACGTTTTTGATGAGGAGTTGCATGCCGAATTTGGGCCATAAATTGTTGCCGCCACGGCCTGGTACATGGCAGTAGCTTGGCGACACAGAGAAGCTGAAACGCCGCAGTAGCATGGCCAAAAGCAGCTTCACAGTCATGCGCGCCAGGTTCCGGCCTAAGCAGATCCTGTTGCCGGCGCCGAAAGGCATGAAGTTGTTGAAGCTGTTGACACTATTGGCGGCGGCGGCGGCAGCAGTAGCAGCATTGAGGCCATCAGCTGCACTGTTGTTCCCGTTTGTATGAAGATTCTTCACCTCCCAACGATCCGGCTTGAATAGATGGGCATCCTGGCCCCAAATCTCCTTGCTTTGATTCAGTACTGATATGGGGATGATCACATTGGTGCCTGGAGCTATGGTCACTGATCCAAGCTGATGTACCTCGGAAGCATCTTTGGTTATCGCCGGTACTGGTGGGTAGAGTCGTAGCGTTTCATTCAGTATCATGTCTATCTGTAATCAGTAGAAAAGCAAGCTAGCGGAGTTAGGAAATCTTTCCATTAGGTTTGCTATGTGATCACAGTAGCTTTCCATTATATATGAACGACTGATGCATGCAGTTTGTATACGAGAGAGTTTCTGTGATGGGATTTGTAGGTACCAGTTTGAGGTTAGCGAGGTTGTCAACTTGGGGAGTAGCTTCGGCGCCAAGGACTTCCTGCACTTCAGACCGTGCACGTTGTTGCCAGTCGGGGTTCTGAGCTAAGAGCAAAAGTGACCACATCAAGAGTATGGAGGTGGGGCTGTCGGTTGCTAAGAAGAAGATTGCGCATTCGTCTAGCACCTGCGACGCTGTCATGTTGGAGTTTCCTTCGTTCATTGCCTCCAACATCATGCCCAGTACATCGCTCCCATACACACTCTGCGTTGATCCAGCCTTGGCAATAATGCTGCTTCCCTTCAAGTCGTTCGCCACCTTCATCCTTGCGCTCACGATGTTTTTGAGAATTTTTACCATAGCCCGTTTCTTTATCCAGAAGTTGATATTTGTTGCAGTTGGAAAGAAACTGGATAACAAGTAAGATACACACCCAGGCAGGAAAAAAATTAGTTTTCTTTCCTATCGAGACCGGAACTCATGTACCGACCTGCAGCTCCTAGATTTCACATTCTTCCTGCTTCGGGCACAAGTCTTGATGAAGGGTTCATGATCGATATTGCAATCTATGTAAACATGGTCCCGAAATAATTGTGCTCAAAACGTGGGGTCAGCTGCTGCAACAATGGGAAGTTAGTATGGTACACACCTATATCCGGGAATGAGGCGGGCATATCCGCGGATTCTATTCGCAGTTACACCGATCATGAAATTGACAGCGTTGTGAACGGCATAGATATCACCACCCTCGATACCAGATGTAGAACCGAAGGTCGTCCTGATAATGATATCCAGCAGCGTTTCTGGCACATCCATGTCTACTGCAACTTCTGCTGCACCCTGTTTGATGTCTGCTGCGTTGTTGATCGCATTCTGCCACTTGGTTACCAGATCATCTCCCCTTTCAACGATCTGGTGGAACAGACCCTGCATGCAGAATAATTCAATGCGCTGCAAAGTCAGCACGAGGAGGGCGCGCAACAGATCTATATTGCACATGGGTAAGTCGTAATAGTTATGAAGTCGAACACGTCTCTCATGAAATGTGTGATCTTGAAGGTTTTCAAGATTGCAGGGTTTATACGACGTCCAGGGGATTCCAACTTGCCTTAAGAAAGGTGTGACGAAAAGCTGGGCTCATGATTTGGTTCTTTTGCTTCCAATTGCCTCCTTCGGCCGTAAGGATACTACCATGACCCGCGATAGCAGAAACCGCTTCGATGGTAAGAACGCTCTTTTTGTAGTATCCCGCCTTTGACAGCAACACGTCCTTCGCCAACTTTGCATCGGCGAGTATCATCCTTGTCATGGAGCCTTGCTCGAAAACAGAAACTTTTCCTGAAACCCAAAAACGTAATTTACGGAGCTGCTTAGTTAGCGCAGAAGAGTAGAAAGCACTCGGCGTCTTCTCTTTCGAACCTGCTAATTATTGTTTGCGAAACAGACTGGCCAACATTGAACTGATGACTTCCTTCAAATTCACAAGAAAGTTTACTCGACGGATTGATACATATATACAGTAGCGTAGTGTGATCGAAAACCTTACCATACTTCTCACTAAAGACGAATAGTTCCGTTCCCACTCGTCGTGCCGGCGATTCAGAGATCTGACCACCGAGCTTGGGCACCCCTCTACGTAGCTCCCGAATCTCGGGCAAGTTGCCGATGAAAGGTCTGAAGACGGGGCCGCTGATACCTTGCTTCTCGTAGAATCTCCGTTTGCTGTAAGGCTTCCACAACACCCAATAGAATGTACTCACCATCGATACAATCAGAACCGTACTGCATACCGCTGTTACAAAAGACCCCCACTCATCATCCACAATATCCCTCCTCGAAATCCTCAGAAGAATGTCATGATCAGCCTCTTGAGGAAGCCAACTCCTGCTAAACTCATTTAGTAATGCCATCACGCTGGTTAATCGATCACTCGAGATTGAAAACGTCGCAAAAAAAGGAAAAAAAAAGGAAAAAAACTCTGTCTCTCACAGTCTCTCTTCTCTAGTAGTGCACGAGGTAGTTGATTTATAATATCAACAACAACAACAACAACAGGTGACAAAAAAGAGATAGATCTTCAATAAGTGATCAATTGCGAATGTCCTGACTCTACCCAATTACAAACACAACAAGCTTTGATTTCTAATAGTAATTTTGTTCGATAGAAGAATGTGCGTCATGAACTTGAGAATTTGTTGTTGTGCAGGAGTTGGATGGATTGTATGGATCCGGGGTTTAGCTGTGATGTATTTATACTCTTGTTATCCTCTTCTTTGTGCTCGGCTGAATGAAACTGCCATCTTACTGAGAACGAACTGCTAGCCTTGGCGGGCACGTGGCAAGTGGCACAGTTGTGTCGTACTCCTCGAGATCTTTCCGATTGAAACTTTGCCGCATTTGGCTTCTTCGGTTGGGATCTCAGGCAACTTCCTAAATGGACATGATGGGTCAGGCAATTTCCTCCTCCATGGACATGCCAGCTGAGCGGAGGAACATCCAAGCAAGTAAGCAAGAAGCCTCCCCCCCGCGGAGTCCCGTGGGGCCTTCGCTTGGGTGATGTACCAACCAGCACCTACACCAGGATCCCGTGGTAAACTTCATCCCAAACTTGTCTAGCTTGATGGTCTTCTAACCATGGTAAGATCTCGTCCTAAGGCTAAGGCTAAATCAGTGCTTCTGAGTCCAAATCGCGGGGGTTTTTTTTTTTTTTCTTTTTTTTTTTGGGGTCTTT
>Ga0209611_10007246_pt1 | contig 17833 bp, 13 predicted proteins | sample S1TSphgellanicum_3_FD_187693 | JGI IMG/M metagenome (GOLD analysis project Ga0209611, IMG submission 187693) | Host-associated microbial communities from peat moss isolated from Minnesota, USA - S1T2_Fc - Sphagnum magellanicum MG (SPAdes) (version 2) | ecosystem: Host-associated > Plants > Peat...
AAAACAAAACTAGGGAGGAAATTATTATTATAATAGCTAGTTGGTAACTTGGGGATTTTTGTTGTTCCCAATGTGTTCCTCAACATGTTCCCAATAACACCCCCCACTTTATCCCCATATCCTTTGTCCTAAGTTCTAATCTAAAATAAAAACAAAAGCCAAAGACTAGTAATATATCTTTTTTTTTTAAAAATTCAAAGCTTTTTTATTTAATTTAAATTTTTTTATTTAATTTTATTTTTTTGTGATGGGCCAATTTGAATCAAATGATGCCCATTACAAAAGAAAAACATATTGAACTTTGGGGGGTCCCAACTCCTTACAACTAATTGATATAGTTGATAATTTTAGGAGGTAAATTATATATCATAGTTGGTGACTTGGGATATATATCTTATTAGTCGGGAACTTGGTACCTAGTACCCAATCATCAACTTCACGTCCTTTTAAATTCTTCCCTTTTTTTTCTAATACCTTTGTACATTTTCCGAATCCATGGTGTGTTTATAAATAAAGCTTTGCAAGGTTTTGATGATTTTGCTAGTAGGTATCTATTTTTGGGTGTAGCTCACAACAACAAAACAAAGAGAAAGACAATTTGTGACAATTATTGCCGACCATATGGGCTGCAATAATTTCAGAAACACAAAAAAAAGAAAAAAAGGTGGTGGGCTTTAGGAGAAAGATAATCATAAGGGAAGATTCATTTTATTTTTTAAAAAAATTAATGATCATGAAACCCTAATTTTGGCCCCAGCTAGGTAATAATAATAGGTCTATTTTTATTATGAGGATTTTGGAAAGATGATATATTTTGGCTTGTGTTGAAACTTGAGATCAGTTGTTATAGAGTTATAAATATCTTGAAGGATTTTTGTTTTTTTTTTTTTTTAGGGGATTTTTTGAAGATTATATTTTTGCATGATGAAATATTTGAGTTTTCATAATTTTTCTTTTGCATTAGGATAGATTTTTTTTTAATGTAAATGGCAAGGCCACATTGTGACACACCCCTTGTTGGTTACGGTATTTTGATTCTTGAGAAGAGATAAAAGATTATTAATCACAAACTTAGCATTCAACAATTGAATAATAAAAATCATGCAATTTTTTTTAATTTATTCATAAGTTTGTACATTTTATGCACAAATTATCTAGAGTTCAAAACACATTTGATATACAAATGAATATGTTGACAAATGTAATACAGATTTATAAATAAAATTATTACATACTCACCACCCCTTTTTTATATTATTTACATATTCACTTGGCAATTTTTTCAATGCACAATATTTGTGTGAGAAACATATAAATTTTTAAATGAATGAATTTCTTTTTTTTATTATTAAATCATTGAATATTAAATTTATAATTGATAAAAAAGATGATTTACATAAATCATGTATAGTTCGTTGGTTTGTGATATATATATGACCCAAATGAGATTACAAAAAGAGATTAGAGAAAGAGATTAGAATTATTTTTTTAATTAAATAAAATAAAAAACTTATGAATGAACAAATTTTACATTATTTTATATATTATTTGTGTAAAAACATTCGAATTTATGAATGAACAAATTTTTGCACGATTCTCATTACTAAATCATTTTAGTATTAAATTTATGATTAGTAAAAAGATGATTCATGTAAGTATGGATTGTTGATTTGTGAGATTTGTCTCAATAAGATTAAATTAGAGAAGAGATTAGAGAAAGAGATTAGAGGGGTGATTGCAGAAATTCATTGTTGGATAGTTTTTGTTGGTTGTGGGTTGTGTCTCGCTAGATTAGAGAAAAGAGATTAGAGGAATGATTCCAGATTTGTGTTTAGTTTGTTGTTGTTGTTGTTGTTGTGGGATTTGTGCCAGATTAGGGACGTGATTACTCTCTCTCTCTCTCTTTCTCTCTCTCACTGTGTGTATTTATGTGTCTAAATGGGGGCAGAAGGTGCTTTGCTGAGATGAGAAGCACATTGAGAGACAAAGCGACAGAAGAGAGACACAAAACCACGCAGAGAGAGAGAGACACAGAGAGAGAGAGAGAGGAAGACAAGAAGAAGGAAAGAGAAAGAAACAAAGAAAGAGGCTTGTTGTTGTTGTTGTTGCAAAAGCATTTAAGACTGTGGTATCAGATCTGCTCATCATGCATTGAAGGAAAGAAGAAAGTAAAAAAAAAAAAAAAAAAAGAAAAAAAAAAAAAAAAAAACCATCTGTGCTCAGGACTGCATCATCAATCTTCACAAACTAAGCAAACAAACGAACAATCAAAATCAAACCAGTGTGTTTGTTGGATTTATTGTAGTTTCTTTCCTTTGAAGGATTTGAGGATTTGAAGGGATTTTGAGTTGTTGTTGAAGAAAATGGTTTGAAGTTGTCGTGTTTGTATCATCGGCCGCTTCTTCTTCTACTTCAGCGTATAGATCCGGCTGCTGGAGTCAGGAAGAAGAAGACGAAGCAGGAGACGAAGAAGAAGGAGAAGATTGCACAACAAGAACAACAAGAAGGAGAACAAGAAGAAGAAAGAGTGTTGTTGTTGTTGTTGTTATGAAGAAAGAAGAAGAAGAGTTACAGGCTAGAAGAAATCGGCTTCCATTCGCTGCTGTTGTGAGGAGGAGAAGAAGAGGAGGAGGAGTTTGCAACAAGTGGCGGCTTCTTGAAAGAGCGTCTGGTGTTCTCGTCTCTACAGTTTGCATGTGATCCGAAGAATTCCTGCTGGCTGCCACGGAGAGAGAAATCTGGTTTGCTGTCTCCTCCCACTCTCATTGCTTCAATCTGATCTGATCTGATCTGATTCTGAGAGACGAGACAGACAGAGAGCCAATCTCTCGAGATAGAGAGAAACGAGAGAGACGATAGAAACAGGCGAGAGAGAGAGCGCCGAGACAGAGGGAGAGACTCGAGAGAGACGAAAAACTAAAGAGAGTGCTTCCGTTCGCGGCGCATTATGAGCTTCACGATCCCAGTGTTGTACAAGGGTTGAATGTGCGCAAGTTCGGGGAGTTTTGCAACGCTGAGACTCAAGGAAGTTAGCAGGACGCTCTCAAGATCGATCTAGTCCGCGAAGAATACGAGAGAGAGGAGATCAGCGGAGAGGAGGAGGAGGATCAGCGGGGTTGGTTCTCAGATTCATCTGCATGGGTATCATGGCGACGAGGAAAGAAACAGGAGAGAAGATGAGGAGGAGGAAGAGCAGCAGCAGCAGCTTCGGATTGAGAACATGAATGAATCTCTCTCTCTCTCCCTCCCTCTACCCCAGCAGCATTCTTCTTCTACTCTGCTGGTAAGCCAAAGACCACAACTCTTTCATTCTCATGGCATTCTCTTCCTCCTCATGTCTGAAGCCTAGGCTTCTTCTTGTGGTACGGTGATGACGCTTCAGAAGCAGCAACAGCAGATCAAGCAAATGCTTGCTTGTAGCACATTCAGAAGACCTCTTGTTGTTGCACCCACACACACAGAGAACAAACACTCAGGCCCTGACTGGAACTTTTTCAGACCTCTTGAAGCTTGATCTGAAGGATATGGGGGGAAAAAAGGGCAAAAGAGATGATTCCAAATCCAAAATCCAGAAAGGAAGCCCCTAGAGAGCAAGTCTATTGAGTGAGGTTCATATCCACAAGTCCATATATATATGTGTATATATATATATATATGGAGAGAGAGAGAGAGAGGGTAGAACACCCGTCCATCCATCACCAAGTCTATCATTGCAAAAGCTTGTTGAAAGTTTTCAGGATTCTTCTCCCATGTATCTTCTATGTGTAACAATGACATTGATATCTGTTACCCAATTGCAGATTGATTCAATTCACAAAATTTCAGTGTGGAGCAAGGACATAATAGAGAAGCAGCTCCAGTTTCAATGGAAATGCAGCAAGCTCAAGGACAAGAAGTGGAGGAGGAGAAGCATGTAATCATCAGGAACCTGCCAACAGTTTCCTGTTGGAGGTTTCTTCAACAGCGAAGAGGACCTTCCAAGCTCTGCTTCCTCCTCCTGCTTCTCCTCTTGAGCTTCAGTACTGATTGTGAAGCAACTGCAGTAGTGAAAACAACCCATAGTTTTCCAAAAGCTTCAAAGTTGTTCACTACTACACATCATCATCAGCTTGAGTTTGCAGAAGAAGGACTCCAAGACACTCATGTGTTTTTTGAAGTCACCAAACCCATAGATGTTCTTCCAGGTACCACTGAATCCTGCTCTTCTGTGTTGCTACATCAGCATCTGTTTGCTAATACTATAAATGATCCACCAACCATAACCCAATACCAGCCACCATCAAACTGTGGCGGAGGACAGGAGTGGAGCAAGGTGATTTTGAAATGGCATGCAACATGCAAAGGCCGACAGTTTGACAGAATCTCTGCAGTTTGGTTGAGTGGAGTGGAGATTTTTCGAACATGTACAGCTGAACCATCACCACAAGGAATTGTCTGGGATGTGGAGAAAGACATCACCAGATACTCATCTCTCTTGAAGCAACCTCAAACTGTGGTTGTTGAGTTGGCGAATGTGGTGGACAAAACATATACAGGAATATACAATGTGACAATTTCTGTTCATTTCTATACTGGAGATCAACAACCAGAATCATCAACAACTCCTCAAGAAGAAAGCAGCAGCAACTACGGAGGAGTTGCAGATCTGATCATACCTTTCACTCTCCCATCACCTCTCCAAGGTGGGTACTGGTTCCAGTTGCAAAATGAATCAGACATTCGGTCAGAAGCCATTCAAACACCCACAAATGCATACAAAGCAGTGCTTGAAATCTGTGTCTCCTTCCATGGAGATGATGAGTTTTGGTATACCAATCCTCCCAATGTTTGGCTCGAAGCCAACAATCTCACAGGGATTCCTGGCAATGGAAGCTTTCGGGAAGTGGTAGTATTTATTGATGGAGCTTTAGCTGCAGCTGTTTTTCCATTTCCAGTGATCTACACAGGAGGTGTAGATCCTTATTTCTGGCGCCCAGTTTCAGCAATTGGATCATTCAATCTCCCATCCTATGATGCGGACATCACTCCCTTTCTTGGAACATTGCTTGATGGGAAAAAGCACATCTTCTCTATAACTGTCACCAATGCATTGCAGACATGGCTTTTGGGTGCAAATCTTCATCTTTGGCTTGACAAATCCCTGGAGCGCACAGAGGGTGCTCTCGTTGAGTATTTTGCACCTGCTTTAACTTCCACTCTCAAGAGTGATTTCAAAGGATTAGATGGCTCGTTCCTCACCAAAGCTTCAAGAACAATTTCATACAAAGGGTATGTCGAATCTTCGCTCGGGAATTTGACTTCCAGTGCTACTTATTCTTTCAGATTTTCGAATCTGCTCGTGTTTACAGAGGATTCAAACTTCAGTGTGATACATCAGCACACACATACCGACAGCAAAGTAGTTGTGAATTCACCAGTGAAAGACGTTGCTTACGACCATAGCTCATATCACTTCCCTTTGACATTAGTCTACTATCAAGTCTCTGAACCTGATGGGAGTGTGTTCATCAATGCAAGTATCGATCATTCTTTTGAACAAGACCAGCAATCCCAATCAACTCTGGCAGGTCTGCTAGTGCCAGGAAGAAGAAGCACCTCCTCGTTCAATTCTCTCAAAAACAAGCAACACTCACAAGGGGAGCTCATCATCTCCCCCAAGGGTGTCATCAGTGGCTTAGCCTCAACGAAGCAGGAGTATGCTTATGAAAGCACGGAAGGTTGCTACTTCCGCACTCTTGGTGTCCAAAACTATACATTCCTTTATGATGAGGCTGAAAGTCGATGTAGCATCTCAGCATGATGCAAATCCCCCTCCCTCCAAAATTAGAATTCAGCTATTGAAAAAATAAAAGAAGTCAAATCAAGCCACCATTCTTCTTCTTCTTCTTCTTCTTCCATTCTTGCATCCCTCTGATGGTGGGGGGGTAGTGTTGATAATTATTGATAATCATACTGAGACCTTCCTTTCTCGCTTGATTAGCCATGTCTCTTGAGTGCTAACTGACTTGACTGACATCATAACTGAGTCTTCCCTTTGCTTCCAGAGATGCAACAGAAACTCAACATAAAGATTTTGTAGAGGTCAGCCCAAATCTACTACTCTCGATCCCTCTTTGAGTCCATGGTCATCTCTGCTCCTCTTGGAAGCTGAAGATCTGGTTTGTAAAATTCCAAATTATGTTGTTCCATTTGCTCTGGAAATTTGCTTGAATCTCTCTTGTGTAGGTACACTGTAGCAAAAGAACAAAGAACCTTAACAAACAATGACATCACACACACACACACACAAATTGTGTGAACTTTTTCTTCAGGGGAGTGATAAAAACATGAATTTTTTTTCTTTTCTCTCCAACCGTTGCTCTTTTTCTGAGTGCCAGACAGATGTTACTCACTTTCTCAGCAGCAGGAGGAGCCTTTGATCATCAACTTGTTGGTTAAAACCCTAAACCCTAAATCCCCAAGTCCTTACAAAGAAAAACCATTGCGAAACAATATAAGGAATCGCTGTTGTTGTCCATCACCTGAAAAGAGAGATAGAGACATAGAGACATAGAGACAGAACAATTCACCGGTTGGTTTTCTTCAAGATGAGTGCGAGGGAAAGAAAGACTCCTGTCTCCAGAGGTATAAAAGCTGCAAGTGGGGAGAGGGATTCTTGTTCTTTCTGGGTTTTCGGTTGTGATGGAGGAGAAGTTTCCTGGCTTTCAATTCCTCTGCAGTAGAAGTCAGAGCATTGCTCGCGCATTGCACATTTCTCCTCTCTTTTCTCTTCCCAAGCAAGCTGACATTCGAAGCTCGTGGGCTGTCTTAAACCCTAAACCCTAACCCTAGCGGAAGAGGCTTCCGTCCAACTGTGAGCACTGGTCCTCGACCGAATCTTGCGATTGTGGGTTTTGCAGGGACCAAGGCAAAAGGGTTTTCTTAGTGGAAAGAGAAGCAAGAGAGACAGATAGATAGATAGGGAGATGGGGGAAGATGATGAGGTGCCCAGGGATGCGAAGCTGGTGAGATCGATACTGCGATCAATGGGAGTAGAGCATCATGAGCCGCGGGTTGTGAACCAGTTCCTGGATCTGTGGTACAGGTATGTGGTGGATGTACTGGGTGATGCACAGACATACTCAGAGCATGCTGGAAAGCCAAGCATCGATCGTGATGATGTGAAGCTGGCCATTCAATCTCGTGTCAACTTCTCCTTCTCGCAGCCACCTCCCCGCGAGGTACGTACGTTGTGTTGTCGTTACAAAACCTTCTTCTTCTTCTACTTCCTTCTTTGTGCTGCTGCTGTTGTGGTTGCATGCATTCTTGGATGCAGGATTCCAGTTTTGGTCTTGGGGTTTCTTCATCATATTGTTTGGGGCTGCTGCACAAACAAATCAGACATTGGTGGAGTTGGCGAAGGTGAGGAACAGTATTCCATTGCCCAAGATCATTGGAGCTCCAGGCATTGCCTTGCCACCTGAGCTCAACAACACTCTGATTGCCCCAAACTACCAGCTTGCAGTACCCACTCGAACGTTTCGTGAAATGGAAGAAGAGGAAGAAGACGAAATGGAATGGGAAGAAGGTGATGGAAACAACTCCAAAGCCCACCACGACACTTCCCCCAAAGATGTGAACAATGCCTCCTCGTTACTGCATCAACCTACACATTTGCAGAAATCTGATCAAGATGGTCACAAAGTCTCCTTCTCTATTGCTGCTGCTGCAAAAAGACCCAAAACCTAAAAACTCCAGATTCCATTGAATGCTGAACCAGCTCCAAGAAGAAGAAGATTGAGATGGCTTTACCCATCTTTCTCTCTTTCTGCTGACAAAGATGCTGCTGCTGGAGAAACATCATGAGCATTTATTGGTGAGTGAGCTCCATCTTTGCACAGTCGAGTTGTTACATGAATGAATCCCCCATACCTTTTCTGAAACCATCAGATGTACAGGTCTTGGATCTCCACCCTTTTTGTTCTGCAAGAAAGAACAATTTTGATTCTTGAACAACATGCACACAACAACTTGCCCTAGAACACTTCAAGCTACTACCTACTTCTGACCTTTGCTATTGTTTTTTGATAGATAGTTACACACTGTTGATTGATAGGTTTCCCCTGATTTCAGAGGATTTCAGGGGTGCAGAACTTCAGAATTCTCAGTCAAGTGCTTTGTCTGAATGTTGTTGTCTGCTAGGCATTTCACCTATGATGAATAACTCTTGGTAGGTGGTGAAAGTTTGAAATTCAAAGAGTTTCTTCTTCAAGCTCCCAAGAGTGCAATCCATGACACAGAAAACATTTGTATACTAATCTTCTGTGGATTTGCAGAAAAGAATCACTTCTGATTTGAATTCCATAGTTGCTTCAGAGTTGTTGCTGCAGATGGGGTTTTTGGGGAGCAGTGTTGTTGGGATTTTGGTGTTAGCTCCATGATTTCCTTTCTCTTGTTGTTGATGATGTGCTTTGGGTCCGTAAAATATACAAGTAAGGTTTAAAAGGGTAAGAATGTAAGAGCATCTCCAGGGGTGCTCAGTATGACTCTGCAAAAATATTTCTCACATCCAAGTTTTAGTTACTTTTCTTTTCCCCAACACCACCCATAAAACTGAAATTGGGACTGCAAATAGGTGGGAGACTACTGATAGCAACCCACCTGGACCAATCTAATTGTGTTAATTAGACTGTTGTGGAGCTCCTCCAGGACTCTGAAGGCTGTGCATTTTTTCAGGGTCACAGCAGTCTTCCAGTGAATACATTTGGTTTGATGCTGTACCTCATCCAAGATTTCCAGTGCAGCATGGTCACATACTGAGTGCCAGTGGAGATGCTCTAATATCAGCACAAATCTGGCAATCTGTCAATCTCCAATTTGCAGCAATGCAATCCTTCCCCACCTTATAACAATAGAGTTATTATCAGGGTTGGGAATTCAACAAGTAGGTCATGATGGAAAAGGAGAATCCTCAACAAGCTCTGAATTATTACTGCATGAAATTGAGGTTCAAGATGCCGTCCATGGAAAGCATTTATCTTATTATATGTTTCCATATTGCAGAAGACAAATCAAGAATGCCTCTGAAGCTAAGAACAAGGGTGCATCACATTTTAACTTAACATTATTATACTGATTTCATTTCTTTGTTTAGTGCGCTTGTGCTCACTGTCTCCATTTGAATGCTCATGAGATCAATCCATCACCATAATTTAAAGAAAAAATGGACTAATGATCATCCTCAATCCATATTGCACAGTGATTTATCTAAGTGAACTTCATGTACTTACCATCATGCTCCTTCACAGTTAGAAAAAGAATCAGAGTGAAATCCATATTACACATTATAAACAAAGAAACAAAATTGGGTGAGAAAAAAAATCCCAACTTGAATTTTATTGTAACAGGACTTCAGCGGCCCAAAAAAGCTTTGAACTGATACTTCCAGAAAATGCTTGATGGAAGTCCACCAAAAGAAAGAGATTGGATTGCCATGAGATTGCCATGATGGTGGACCAAGATCCATTGCATTTCAGGACTATCCATTAATGTGTGTTAACATGCCTGCCTTTGGAGCTTGATCGCATTGGGGATTGGAGGCTAATAGGTATCCAGGAGGTGGCAGTGCTAATAAATCTCTATCCATCTTTGCAGAAACCTAGAACATGAGAACAAGATATGCCAGGGTACACAGCTCAAAGGAGACTGATTCTGTGTCTATCAACACTACAGAGAATGACTCTTGCAACAGCTCTTCTTTTGAGCTTTAGGTCACAAGGATTCCAGCAAAGCCATCCACCAGCATGCTAGTAGGTTCCAGGTTCCAATTTACACCTCACAAATTCCAAAGATTAGTGGCCACACACCTAGTTCTTCTCCCTAAGAAATCCTCACCAGCATTGCAAAAAGAGGCACCTCTTCTTGGTGTGCAAATTTGGTAACAGATTTCCAAACTTGCTAAATCCAAGCCTATCAACATGTAAAAATCACAGCTTCTTCTATGCTCCCGAAAGAGTCATCATCCCATCAAGCATTCATACAACAGATAGATAAAGTTCATGCTTGGCTCTGAAAAAACGGCATCAAAAGTCTTCCATTTTGTGAAAAAACCAGGGAGAGAGATGCCATCCAGACAAACTGTACTACAAATTCAGTTGTAAAACATACACAAGCATGATGGCACTACTAATCAACTGCTGCAAAACAACCAGCTTAAGAACAGGCAACAAAACAAGGCTAATTGTATTCACCACCACAGGTTGTCATGAGCTAAAAAATGCATGTGGCATTTGCAAATACAACACTAACTGCAAAAACCCAATTCCCATCTTCTCAGACAGAAGAAAAGGGTTGCCAGGGTAATCACTTCTCGCAGGGTTGAAGAATCACATGGGTGGGTAAAGTCATTTCTTGTATGGAAGCAAGAGTTAGTATCAAGCCAAAAATAATCATGAGACGCCCTTCAGTAGATTGCGCCACTTATCCTTCAGATCAACTGTCGTACGGCTTGGATCAAACTTACCATAGCCAAACTCTGCAATACGCTTCCATTGAAATCCATAAAGGCCATCATTGGAGAACCGTTTCACTCCCTCCTGCATCCCCAAAACCAAACCAATTTTGTTTATTTCAACTCCCTCCTATTATCAGAAGACAACAATGTATGTAGAAACCGAAAATATTGATGATAAGAAGGGAAGAGAGAGAAAGCAGGTGATGGCAGACCATTAAGACCTCCTCTTCCATCTTGGTCCAAGGAAGGACCTTCCTGCGTAGACCCGGAATTTGGCGTCGCCCACTGCAGTCAATACAAACACTTTGGCACCATCAAACTGCTACTCTTGGAAATGCAACACACCCTAAAACAGTCCCTATCCTTTCTCATGTGTGACGTTCCATTCCTACAAGACACAGCAGCTGCATAAGTATGGAGAAACCTCCCCAGACATTAACCAATGTGCTGAGTTTCTGTCCCAAGATTGGAAGGAATGGGTACATGAGACTGAAGCCATGATGCTGGCTAGCTCAACAAAAACATGAACAAGGACTAGATGACAATGCCAACTCACAAGAAAGAGGAACCTCAGTTGAAAAATATCACACTAATTCTTTACCTGAAGAATGGCTTGAGATTTCGCCCACTAGCTTTGCCATCACCATGCTCTTCTTCTGAGTCGACATCATGGTTGTCTTCAACCTCCTTATTGGCTCCAGAAACTGTTCCTCCTTCATCACCTCCAGACACATGTGGCGCAACCTGAGGCCTGCCCTCATTCCCAGAAACCGACTTTCGAGTCTCCAAAGATGACCGCCTCACTTGCTGCCCATCTGCAAGTGCACTGCCACCAGTGCTATTCTGAAGCTTTTTGGAGTTGCAAGTGTGCAAACTTCCACCTCTAATAACTTGCTCCTTGTTTTTCCTTTTCACTGCTTCAAACTTGCTGGTGGACGGGTGACCTGCATCAGCATCATGATCCCCCCTCAAATGACCATGCTTGTCAATGTTTGTACGTTCACTAACCAGGGATTTCTCAAGACTCACTCGCTTCTCAACATAACCAACATTTGATCCCCCTCTGTGTGCAACATTTTCTGAGTCATCTCCACTACTGGACTCTCGCACCCAGTTTCTTGATTTTTGACGATGAGCCTTTGCATCCTTAGATGTAGAGGGGAACAATGTGCCATCCACAGGTTCTGTTCTCAATTCCTTTGAGTGGAGTACTTCTTCATGCCTGTACTGTGAGGGACTTCTGTTGCCAGTGTCATCAGAAATAGCCACATGTGGACTCTTAGATTTGACCACATAATTATCTGCTAATTTGTGGAGCAGTCCTTTAGGTTGCAAGGGATCATCACCCTGACTGTGATTACGTTTCTTTGAAATCTCTCTTATGAATGCTTCCTTTGCTACCTTTGCATCAGCTGCTGCCTGCATAACATGGTGATTCCACTACCTTATTAGATTCTGCCTTTCAGGACATGGGTCACTCCAAGGAGTCTTGCAAAACGAAATGTGCACGCAATAATGTCAAACAAAGTGTTTGCCTCCAGGTGTCAAGGAAGAAAAGCCTGCCCTTCATAGGCAAAAGAGCAAACCTGCTTCACATCGGCAAGAAGCTCTTCAGCCATTTTGTCTGCACAGATGGGGCAAAACCAGTCATCCTCAGGACCAGGTATCTTTAACCCGAGAATCTCCAGGCAGTCAGCATGCATTGCAATGGGGCATCCATCACAGCACAGCAATTCACCACCTTCCTCACACTTATGGCAGAGATCCTCATGGTCGTCACTCCCAATCTCGATATGTTCCATTGTGTCGCATTCTCTCATTTCACTTTCGTCTCCCAGTCTACCACCCCTCTCATGAGTTCCATCATCTTCTGCTTGGTGCAGTTCAGGCTTGTCATGACTAGCAGCATTCTTGAGGGAATCCATCTGATCATCATCACCAGTGCTTACCTTTGGCACTATCTGCATAGTCAGGCACACCCACTTGTGAAAAACTAGTAGAAGGATTTTGAAATACTGGAGAGCACAAGTTATTCTTCAATACTGTTGAATGCAGGCATGCCTGCCTCTTGGGTTGCCAAAGAGAAGGTATCAAGAGAGTACCAGTGTGTCATCATCCGAATTTACATCCTCAGGAACGACATACTTGTGGGATGGCACTTGTGATGTCGGGGAGTTCTTGACTTCAGCTCCAACACTAATGCCAGTCAAATGAGAACACCTCTGTTCCTTGGATCTATTACACAAGTCTGCAAAGAAGCTCTGGAATTTTTCATGTCTTACTTGGGTAGCAGCTTCCTTTGGACGCTCCACGGGACTCACATTATGGTGATCGGCAGAGGCATCCACAGAGATTGTCTTGTTTTTTTTCACCCTTTGATGTTTCTCAAGCTGGGTTACTTCCTCTGGTTGGGTAGAGTCTTCCGAATCCCGTAGCATCCTCCTTCCACTTCTTCCCAAAGCTTTCTGTTGTTGCTTCTCCGAGTCCCCAGGTTGCTGCTGATCAGACTCCTCTTGCCCGGTGCTGCCAGCATTTGTTTCATGTCTCATTCTCAAGGACTGTGCTTCCTTGTTGTAGTCTTCCTCATGCTCATTTTGGTCCTCCAAATCCAATAGCTTCCTCCTCCTTCCACTTCTTCCCAAAGCCTTTGCTACTTGCTGATGGGAATCCTCATGCTCTGTGCAAGTGTTTCTCTCCCTTCTCATTCTCAAGGACTGCACTTCCTTATTGCAGTTTTCCTCTCTTCCGAAACTCTCAGCACCATCAGAAGAATTTGTGGCGGTGCCCACAATTTCACGCATCTCATGTGCACCCACCACTGCTGCCACATGCTCTTTCACTGAAATGCCTGAAAAGGATGGTGCATTGCCCACCAATACATCCTTCGAAAGCTACACACAGGAAACTCAAATGCTACTTCAGCCTGAGAATTCCAGTTTCATTCAAAGCTCAGAACAATTCACCATCTTGCATAGTACTAACAAAAGACCCAGTAGTTCAGAAAGTTTAGGTTTAGCTCAAAAGACAACTTTTTGCACTCTTTCAAAACCTGACGTCTTTCTCTCACCTGGTTCAAGAAACTGCTCCCAAAGGATGACTTCCTATCTGCCACAAAGGCACATAGATCTGTCTTCAATTTATTGAGAGGATGCTTCGCTAAATATCTAGCAAGGATTTCATTTGTTTGATTCTTCGCCTGATACCCACAAAGCATCACACAACACAAGCCAAGAGAGATCACAATTTTTGGTCAGGGTTCCAGAAGGCCAGGTGCAGTGTGCCAAGTAAAGAACAAACTGCTGTTCAGAAAGAGGAGAATGCAAAACTCTATGCCAGGAAATTGCAGTGTACCATGAGAAGCAGAGCAAGCTCTTTACGACGATCTATAAGATGCGGCTCTTCTTGACCCTCGGGGAATACATGGTCTAAGGCACTTGCATAAGCTGCCCAGTCTTTCTTTGCCATGGGAGATGGCCTCCTCAAGATGGATAAAACAGCCTGCAATTCAAAGGTAAACATCATAACTCATAGTTACAAGACTTCTAGACATGAAAAGGTTGTGGGAGTTTTATGCTGCAGTTTCTTTTCTGCAAAACTGATGAAACAACTCATGTACAATCCCCCAACCAACCAGTGGAAATCTTGAATAGAAAACAGAAATAAAAAAGGGTCTCTTTGACACTGAAACTGAAAAGAGTCTCTTTTATGCTGAACTTGATTTAGAGTAAGTTCAGAATGAATCAGTTTCCAAAGAAAAAAGCTCAAAAACATTTACCTCTGTCTGCACCTGCAGAAGAAGCTCCCTACTGAATCGGTTTTCCATGGTTGCTGCCACTCCTGTGGATGGGTCTCTGGAACCTTGCCCTATCAGCAGCTTGAGCAGTGGAATAGCTCGGGCATCAAGTTGATTTGTCATAACCAACTCTTCCAGGTACCGAATGGCTACTCGCTCTAGTAAGGAATGGCATTGTGCCTCCTCTATATCTGGGACATGTGCTATAATGTCTGCATTTTTTTTTACACCATTTGAAAACTCTTAAAAGCCAAGCAAAGTAGGCTATTATCTCCCTCCGCCCCCCCAAGAAAAAAAACCATGGAAAGCCACAATGTGATTGATGGTGTCTCTCTTTTCCAAATCTTGTATTTCTACACCCAATCTCTCACCAGATAATGAACCAGAGAGCACGTGGGTATTCAGAATTCTTTCTTCTGATTGTTTGGAATTCTTTCTTCAACTGCAATTTAGGCACTAAAATGATGTGTGAAGAAGAAAGAAACTATTTCTCAAGTGAATTAGGGCTAAGCCAGTTTATGTAGTTTGTTTTCATTTCTTGGAATTTTTGTGTGTGGTGGAACAGAAGAGAGAAGCCCTCGGGCAAATGAAGAAGAAAAAGAGCGGAAACAACAAGCTCTCACCTTTGAGGAACATAGGTCGGAAATCAGGAAGCTCCACCAATTTCTCCAGTACCCATTTCCATGCCAGACCTACTGAAGCTTGAGGTGTGGCCATTACTTCACTCTCTTTCTCTCTCTCTGAAAATTTCCCACAAGAAAACACTCACAACCAAAAGCCCTAAAACCCACAAAACACAAAAGCAGAGACATGCACAAACAGAAAAACACAAAAATCAAAACAACCCAATCTCCAAAACAACCCAGAAAACACACATTGAATCTTCTTCTCCTCTACTGCTTCTCTGTGGGTGAAATCCTTTTTCCCCAAATCCCTAATCAAAACATGATGTTTCTGAACACCAGTGTGTTGATCTAAAACACTTTTAAATTTTTTTCTCTACTTCTTCGTCTTCTTCTTCTCTTGCGGGGTTTTCTTTTTCTCCCTAAATCCCTAAATCACTTTGCAAATCCATTTTACCCCATTCAATCTTCAGCGCTTGAAGCTTCTTCTTCCAATCAGACTGCCCATTTTGGTCTCTGCAAAACTCCAGGTACCCACATCACACAATTTTAGACCTAATCAGAATGGATTAATTTTGGGGTGGGTATGTAAGTAGGTGATTAGCCACTAATTGCGATTAGTGTTTAAAATCAGGGTTTTTGACACGAGCATTACATAATTTTAGAAGAAAAATTAGGGTTTTTTTTTTCTTACATGAGCATTATGCAATTGTAGAGCTAAAAGTGGGGTCTTTTTACATGAGCATTACATAATTTTAGACTTAAAATTAGGGTTTCTTACATGAGCATTATGCAATTTTAGACCTAAAATTAGGGTTTTTTTTTACATGAGCATTATTTAATTGTAGACCTAAAAGTAGGGTCTTTTTACATGAGCATTACATAATTTTAGACCTAAAATTAGGGTTTTTTACATGAGCATTATGCAATTATAAAACTGAAACTAGGGTTTTTTAACATGAGCAGTACAAAACTTTGCATTTTTCATCATGCTCTACTTTTATTTTGACTCACTTTCTTTTAAATTCATGAATTTGCACCAACAATTTATCATTTCCTATTTTAGATTCATTCTTGGTTTTCTATTCATGCTTCATGGAAATGCTTTCAACTTTGCCTCATGTTTGTTATTGCATGTGTATTTTTATCTTCTCCATCAAATCACATGCCAATATTAATTGTATTATCTCATTCCTTTGTTGTATTTGTTTTCTTTTCACATGTTCATTTTTTTCTTACATTTTACAATGTTCATAGGTTTGTATTTTTGGGTTTGTTAACGATGCTTTCCTTGCAAACCTCCAAATTTTGTTTATGTTTATAAAACAATGAAATCATAAATCTTTTTGTTTTCTCATCGTTGTTCTATCACATTTTGGATTATGTCTACACAAGTCGTGTCCACCTTTTATGTCTTTTTCTCTTTTTTTGAATGTACCTCCAACATAGATGAGTTATTTTGTGTTATTACCATGGACAATATAATGGAAAAATATGTTGTTTATGATGAGGGTGTATGTTGCTATGTTTTGATTTCATTTTCACTCTTGTTCTTTCTATGGATATGAAATCCATACAATGCAAACCCAACTATCGATTGAACTAACATAGAATAGTTTCTTCTCATCTTGTTTGCACTCCTCAATCATCATGTCCAGTTTTCTTATTGTTTTGTGATAGAATTTAAAGCCATTAGGTTAAAAGCCATGAAACATCACATAGCTTTCTTAAATTTTTATTGCTAAATGTGAGGATGATAGATGGATAGAAAACTTTACAATGAACCAAAGTCTACTTTGTTTGGAATTGCTAATTAATTGTAGCTTATTTTGATAAAGTAAGTTCCTAGACATCCAATATCAAATAGCAATCCTATTGAACCACAAGTGTGGTGTGTTATTTATAAGTTGGCCATGAGTGTTAACTTCTTGATTTATAATGAACTATTTGCACATTTTAAGTTTATAATGCTCCAGTTCATTGTTATTGTGAAATGACTTCATTTTACAATTGGAGTAGAAATGAATGTTGTGATCAAGGACTTCAAGAAGTGGTATGGGTTGTCAAATGTACATGTTGCCCTAAATTATACCCACATTCCAATCTCTAAACATCTTAACATTTTTCATGAGAACTAATTCTACCATAAAATGAGGTAATATTATACAAATCACTAGCAATTATTAGTTTTTTTCAAAATATTTCATTTTTTTAACAAAAGATCTTTATTATTTTAGAATTTCAACAATCAAGAATAACTACATGCAATGCACCTTTATTTCCCAACATTTAATGATAATCTAATGGCAATGATAACCATTGGTTTGAAGAAAGTTAAGAGTTTGATTATAAAAACTTTAAACGATATTGTACCTTTGAAACTTCTTTTTCTCAACTATCCCTTTTGGGAATTATTTAGTCACAAAATAATGGTAGGTATAATGTTTCATTGTGGTTCTTATTATTTGTGAATTGCAACTAATTTTTTTGTAAAATTATTAATAAGTGTATATAACTCCAAATTTTACAAAGGTGTGGATCACATAACATATAGGTACTATTGCAATTTGTTTCATTATGTCAATAAAAGTTCAGATCACACTCCTTTACACTTGTTGGGTGACAAGGGTTATCCCCTTATTAATTAAATTGTGACACCTCCAAGAAGGAAGGGCAACACAACATTAATTACAAATGCCCTACAATAAAATAATAATAATAATAATAATTGATTGATTTATAATAAAAAATTAATTTTTTGATATTTTGAAAAAAACTTGTAAAAAATTGATGCAAAATTTATATTTGCATGTTGTTTTCTTGATATGCCTACATTTTGTTTATTACACAAGTTGTTGAAGTTTAAGGATGATGTAAACATTGAATGACCACTTTGCCAAATTGACTTGAAAACAAGCATGTAAG
>Ga0209611_10007248_pt1 | contig 17829 bp, 15 predicted proteins | sample S1TSphgellanicum_3_FD_187693 | JGI IMG/M metagenome (GOLD analysis project Ga0209611, IMG submission 187693) | Host-associated microbial communities from peat moss isolated from Minnesota, USA - S1T2_Fc - Sphagnum magellanicum MG (SPAdes) (version 2) | ecosystem: Host-associated > Plants > Peat...
GGTGCTCAACGACTATCGCGCGGTATTGGGCGGCTTGTTTCGCTCCCTCTGGGGCCTGTCCGCGCAGCAGAGCGCCAAGGTGTTTCAGCAAGTAGGACCGGTTGACCTCAAACTCGTTTGAGGTTGCGCGCCCGGCCGTTTCGCACGGTCGATATATGCGGCGGCGCCAGCGGCTTGGAGCATTCGCTGCACCTCACCACGGGCCGCAATTCCTGCGCGCATTTGCGGTGAAAGATCCGGTACGAGGATCCGGCCGGCGTGGCGAGCCATCGGTCGGCCCAGGCATTTTTCAACAGCGCATAACCAAACAAGTCGCGGCCTTTGTCCGTGAGGCGATACTCGTGACGCGGCGGGCGGCGCTGGTAGAGTTCGCGCTTGAAAATACGCTGCCGAACCAACAGGTCGAGGCGGTCGGCCAGAATGTTGCTGGCGATTCCGAGTTCGCGCTGCATGTCGTCGAAACGCCGCATGCCGAAAAAGGCGGTGCCGATGACCATCGGTGTCCATGGGTCGCCGACGATGTCGGCGATATGAATGAGTTCGCGGCCCGTTCCGCTATGGCTGGCGGCGGTAACCGCCGACATGCGCCGATATTGCCGCGGCGCGGCAACCCGCGCGCCGCTGCCTCGTCCCGGCAGCAGGTAAGCATCGCGGATGTCGACGGTATCGGCGCAATGACCGCAGGCAAGCACGGGCAGCGTGGCGCGTCCGCATTCGGTGTGCACCAATTCCAACGGAATGCCCGCGCCGCGCGGCGCCCATTGCCGCTCCCAGCGCCAGGCGATGAGGCTCAAATGCAGGAGGTCGCGGCCCTTGACGGTGAGCCGGTACTCGTAGCGGGGCGGAGCGCTCGTATAGCGCTTGCGGGTGAAAATTCCGTCGACGACGAGCGAACGAAGTCGATTGGTCAAGGTTGCGCGCGAGGTGCCGGTGCGGGCGAGAAAATCCTGAAATCGCCGGGCGCCCAAGAACGCATCGCGGATGATCAAGATCGTCCAACGATCGCCCAGTACCTGGATTGCCCGAATGACCGAGTTCGAGGTGGTCTTGTGTTCCGCAAATACCATGAAGACATGCTGGCAGAACGCGCTCGCGTCACCGGCGCGCGCGATGCATTCAGTCCGCCCTGCTCACCACGAAGCTGACTGTCGTCGTTGCGCTTCCGCCCACGTTGAGCGACGCAAACGTTTTCGCACCTTCAACTTGGTATGCGCCGGCCGCACCCGTCACCTGCTTGTGACAATCGAGGATCATTCGAACGCCGGTGGCGCCGACGGGGTGGCCAAGACCGATCAGGCCGCCGCTCGGATTGATCGGCAAACGTCCTTCGAATGCAATGTCGCCGGACTCGATCGCCTTCCAACTCTCGCCGGGCGCGGTGATGCCGAAATGATCGATCGCCATGTACTCCGTCGTCGTGAAGCAATCATGCGTTTCGATCCCGTCGATGGCATCGACACCGGGGACTTCGGCGCGCGCAAAGGCGTCGGTTATCGTGGCGCGAACCCACGGAAACACATATCGCTGCCCTTCGCTCGCAGCCACCTTGGCGGCATAGGTGATCGGGGCGGTCCGATGGCCCCAGCCTCGGATATAGCTGAGCGCGTGGAGCGGGATTCCGGCACGATTGGCATGCCGCCGCGCCGTCGACTCGTTGGCCAAAAATACCACTGCGGCGCCGTCGGAGATTTGTCCGCAATCCTGTTTGCGGATTCGCCCGTCGATGATGGGATTGGCCGCATCGTCGGCTTGAAAACTCTGCGGTGTGAACGTCCATGCGCGCGTCTGTGCGTTCGGATTACGCCGCGCGTTTGCAAAGTTGATCTCGGCGATCTTCGACAAGTGTTCGGACCGCAGACCATAGCGGCGGTCGTATTCATCGCCGAGTTGACTGAACACATGCGGCCAAGGATAACGCACGTCTTGACATTCGTGTCCCGCCCACATGGCCGGTTGCCCGATGAGTCTGGCCGCCTCGTCTCCGCGCACGTTTCGCATTTGTTCGATGCCGATCACGGCGGCGAGGCCGTAACGGCCGGCTTCGAGTTCCGCCGACGCCCCGAGCAGCGCGAGGCTTCCCGAGGCGCACGCTCCTTCATGCCGGGAAGCCGGTACACCCGCGAGATCCGGGTGGGCAGCGGCGACCAATCCGCCCAAGTGTCCCTGGCCGCAAAACAGTTCCGCCGCGAAATTCCCCACGTGCGCCACTTCGATCTCGCGCGCCTCGAGCTTCGTGGCCGACAACGCGTGCTCGAGCGAGTCTCTCAACACGTCCGACATTTCCCATCCGTGACGCGTCCAGTTGGCGGCAAAGTCGGTTTGATAACCGCCCAATACGTAAATGCGCTCAGCCATCCGTGACTCCCCACCGCCGATGTGACGTCAATCTAGTATAGGGATAGTCGGTTCGACTGTAAAACCGACTCGGCTTGTAAAAGATCCGCGAATCGTGTTGGATAGCAGCTGTAACTGGCATTATTAGACTCAAAGGGGGAGACTCACGTGATCCGTCTCGACGGCCGCGTCGCGATCATTACCGGCGCCGGCAATGGACTGGGTCGGGCGTATGCGCTTGCGCTTGCCGCACGCGGTGCCCGCATCGTCGTCAACAACCGTCGTCGTGCCGGGGACTCTCCGGGCGCGGCCAGCGCGGAGTTGACGGCGGCGGTGATTCGCGCGGCGGGCGGGGAGGCCGTCGCGAATTTCGACGACGTCCGGCTGGCGGCGTCGGGTGCAAATCTCGTCGCTCAGGCGCTCGACACCTGGGGCCGCCTCGATATCGTCGTCAACAATGCCGGCGTGGGCCAGCACGCCGCTTTTCACAAAATCGGCCTCGATGAGTGGCGCGACATCTTCGACCTCAATTTTTACGGCTCGCTGTATCTCACCCACGCGGCGTGGCCGAAGTTGCGAGATCAGGGTTTCGGCAGGCTCTTGGTATCCGCCTCCTCGGCCGGACTGCACGGACTGCATGGGCTGACGGCCTATTCAGCATCGAAATCCGCATTGATCGGCCTCATGCGCTCGCTCGCCCAGGAGGGCGCCGCCCGTAATGTCCTGTGCAATGCGATCTGTCCGTATGCCACCACGGCGATGACCGAAGCGCAATCGACGCCGGAAATGGTGGCCGCCATGCGGCCCGAGTTCGTCGCACCCATGGTGACCTACCTCGTCAGCGACCAGACCCGGGTGAACGGCCGGGTGATCGTCGCGGGCAAGGGAGCTTTCCGCCGTGCGGTCATGGGGGAGGGCGAGGGCGTAGCCTACGCCCAAGCGGCGCAGCTCAACCCTGAGTCCATTGCGCGCGACGTCGAGCGCATCGACTCGCTGCAGGGATTGCGCGATTTTCCCGACGCGCTTGCCGCGTTCTCACAGTTCTATCAAGTCTCACCGGGACTCGCCTGATGCTCGCCGACCTGGGGCCGGGCTTTGCGCTGAATCTTGCGGCGACCGGGGCGGCGCTGCTCGCCTGCGTCCTGATTCTCTGGTGGATCAGCATCCGCATCGCCGACATGAGCATCATCGATATCTTTTGGGGGCCGGGATTCGGTGTCGTCGCGCTGGTCGGATTTGCGCTCTCCGTGCACGCCGGAGCCGGGCCGCGCCGTGTCCTCGTAACCGTGCTGACGGTCGCCTGGGCGGGGCGCCTCGGCGGTTACCTGTGGTGGCGCAACCACGGCAAGGGAGAGGATCCGCGCTACACGTCGGCGTTCCGCAAGCGATTTCCCCACGGTCTTCACTGGCAAACGCTGCGCAAGGTTTTTCTGTTGCAGGGCGCGTTGATCTGGCTGATATCGATCCCGGTGCAGCTCGCGCAGTACCTCGTACGGCCCGAAGCGCTGGGCATTCCGGCGCTGCTCGGCGTGGCCCTGTGGCTGACGGGATTCTTGTTCGAATCCGTGTCGGATGCCCAGCTCGCCCGCTTCAAAGCCGATCCCACCAATCACGGGCGGGTCATGGACCGAGGTCTGTGGCGCTACACCCGGCATCCGAATTATTTCGGCAATGCCTGCTTGTGGTGGGGACTATGGTTGATCGCCTGCGACGACTGGTTGGGGCTGCCCACGATATTCGCACCGATCCTGATGACGCATTTCCTGTTGAACGTCACCGGAAAGCGGCTGCTCGAGCGGCGCCTGACGCGCTCGCGGCCCGAGTATGCCGATTATGTCACGCGCACCAGCGGCTTTTTTCCATGGCCGCCGAAGTCGCATTGAGGCTGTGAAGCGCATGTATCGCGTGGTGCAATGGGCGACCGGCTCGATGGGACGAACCGCCTTGCGTCGGATCATCGATCACCCGGATCTCGAACTCGTCGGTGTGTATGTGTACGATGACAAGAAAGTGGGCCGCGATGCCGGCGAACTCGCGCGGCGTCCCGTCACCGGCGTGAGGGCGAGCAACCGCATCGAGGATATCCTCGCGCTCCGGCCCGATGTGGTGATCCACGCGCCGCGCCTGAGCGAGCCGTATGAACGGCAGAACGCGGAAGTGCTGCGCCTGTTGGGCGCAGGCATCAATGTCATTTCGACGGCCGGCTTTCACCACCCCGACAGTCACGGCCCCGCGTACGCCGCGCCGCTGCGTGAAGCCTGCCGGCTTGGCGGCAGCACGCTCGCCGGACTCGGTCTCAACCCCGGTTTCATCGTCGAGCGTATTGCGGTCGCCCTCACCGGCATGAGCGCGGAGCTCCGCTCGATCAGCTGCGAGGAGATCGCGGACGCATCGAGCATGCCGGCGCCAGAGTTCGTTTTTGGAATCATGGGATTCGGCTCCGACCCGAGCGTGCGCGACATCACCCGCGGGCCGCTCGCGCAACTCTTTGAGGAGTTGTTCAGCGAAGTGTTTCATGGCGTCGCCGATGCGCTCGGTACGCAAGTCGCGCGGCTGTTGCCGGAGCATCGCGTCACGCTCGCCCCGGCCGATCTGACCGTCCGCGCGGGCGTGATCCCGGCCGGAACCGTGGCTGCGACCGAGTGGCGCTGGCGCGGCGAGTTTGTCGATGGCCGTTGCATGCGGTATTCGGTGATCTGGACGGCCGACCCCGGCTGGCACGGCGGGCGGCGGCACAATGCCGCGCAGTGGCGACTTGAGATCAGCGGCCGCCCGAACATTCACGTGACGATCGCGATCGAGGATCCGGACCCCGCCGCACCGCACATGCGCGCCGCAACCGATGCGACGGTCGCGATCGCACTGCGCGCGATTCCGGAGGTTTGTGCGGCGCCCGCCGGCTTCTATCACGTTCCCGTGAGCGGAGCCTTCAACGATCGGCTGGGTCCGATGTTGCGAAATGCCGATGAGCGGAGTTAGTATTCGTTCGTCTAGTTATGCAAGTAAAAAAAGCGGATCGCCGTCTCCTCGAGGTGCCGGACGTCCACATGTAGAAATCGCTGCATTCAGCTGGGGAGCAATGAATCGTGCGTATGCCAATGATCAGTTTACGTCTCAGACTGTCGCCTGTCTTAGCCTCGGGAGTTGCGGTTGGATTCGCCATGGTGGGCTCGGCAGGAGCTCAGAGCGTTACGACGGCGCCGGCGGAGGCCGATTCCGACCGGCTCGAGACCATCATCGTCACCGCCGAGAGACGCGCCGAGAACCTGCAAGATGTGCCGGCCGCCGTCAGTGCGCTGACCGGCGCCGAGGCCGCGGACCGGCGTCTGTTCTCCGCGGAGGACATTTCCCACGATATGGTCGGCTTGTCGTTCACCGCCAATTCGCCGCAGGCGTACGAACTCAACATCCGCGGCGTCACCAACACGCGGCTGACCGCGCCGACCGCCGATCAGTCGGTGAGCACGTTCGTCGACGATGTTTACGTCAGCCGTTCGGGTTCGATCAGCGCGAATTTCTACGACCTCGACCGGATCGAGATCACTCGCGGACCGCAGGGCGTGCTGCTCGGCAAGAATGTGTCGGGCGGTGCACTGAGCGTCTACTCGGCCGCGCCCAAATTCGATCCTGGCGCGGATATTACGGTCGATGTGGGCAATTATGATCTGCATCAGGCCACCGGATATGTCACGGGGCCGCTCGGCGGCGATTTTGCCGGACGACTGTCGTTCCAGACCATCGATCATGGCGGCTATGCCAAGGACCTCGAGCACGACGTTCCGCTCGAGAACTTGGATTCCGTGCAGGTTCGCGGGCAGATCCTGTACAAGCCGTCCGGCACCGATTTTCGCGCACACCTGACCGTCGAATTCAACTCGGACAGCTCGAACGGTCCGAACCGCGTCGGCGTCGCCTCGCCGAATTGCCTGCCCGGACCCTGCCTGCAGCCCTGGAGTACCGGACGCAACATCATCGCGGGCATCATCGGCCCGTTGAATCCGCGCGAGAGCTGGCCGACCTGGCCGACGTTCGCCGGCGACGCGACGCCGACCGCGCAGAGTGTCACCCACCAGAACGAGAGCGCGATTCTGAGGCTGGAGAAAGACGTGCTCACCGACGTGACGTTGACGAGCATCTCGGGCTTCCGCGGCGGCTTCGCGAACACGTTCTACGATCAGTCAGGCTTGGGACCGGATAATCCTTATGCGGCAACGGTCGATGCCCAGGACCCGTTCTTGTTCGCCGAGCCGGTGTACTTCGAGGACACGGTGCACCAATACTCCGAGGAGCTGCGTCTGATCTCGGCGTATCCCGACAGCCGCTTCGACTGGATCACCGGCGCGTATGTGCAGCAAATCGGCGTTCATCAGTTCAATCGCTTCTGGGGTGATTCCCTGATTGCACCGCTCGCCACCCTGTGCGGTGAGTCGCATTGGGATGACCGCGGCAGCAACAAGGACGCCGCGGTGTTCGGCCAGCTCGGATTCAAGATCACCTCGGACTGGAAAATCGACGTCGGAGCCCGCTATACGCGCGACAGCAAAACCGGAGATCAGATCGCGACGGCGGTCTCGACGAGCTGCCAAGGCCAACCCAACGACACTTCGCCGCTGACTCCGCTCGCGGTCGTGCCGGGATTCAATGCGCCCTACGGGAAGTCCTGGTCGAAGGTGACTCCGCAGGGCACACTCACCTTCAAACCGTACGAGGGACTCATGTCCTACTTCACGGTGTCGGAAGGCTACAAGGGCGGCGGCTTCCAGAACGATTCATCGAGCGCGCAGGTCGCCGAGCTCGCCTACAATCCGGAAACCGTGCTCAACTATGAACTGGGCCTCAAGCTGGGATTCCTGGAAGGCCGGGGGCGCTGGAATACCGCGGTGTTCGACATGGACTATAAGAACCTGCAGGTCGAACAGACCATCGGACCGCCGTGTCTGTGCAACATCATCAACAATGCGGCCTCATCCACCATCCGCGGAGTGGAGACCGAGCTGCAGCTGCAGGCGACCCACGCGCTGTATTTCTGGGTGTCGGGAAGCTACCTTGACGCCAAGTACAAGAACTTCATCGATGCGACGGGTCTCGACGATAGCGGCCACCAGCTGCAGCGAACCCCGAATTACCAGGTGGCGGTGGGCGTCGAGACGGTCAGCAGGATCGGCGACTGGCCTGACGCGCTGCGCGCGCGGATAAGTTTCAAGGAGCAGGGCAAGATGTACTGGGCGCCGGACAATTACACTTGGGAGGATGCCTATGGGCTGCTCGACGGCCGTGTGACGCTGGCGCCGCCAAATCTGCCGTGGACTTTTTCCGTCTGGGCGAAGAATATCTCGAATACACTGTATCGCACCAACATCGTTCCGATCTTTGGAGATGAAGTCTCCTCTTATGGAGCGCCGCGCACCTTCGGCGTCAGCTTGAATGGCAAACTCTGACAGCAAGCTGCAAGTGCTCGAAGCGCTGCAGCTCGCCAACCTCCGCAAGGACAAAGCCGCGGTGCTCGCGCTGGTCACGCCGGATGTCGAGTACCACTACCATGTGGGCTCGAAGCCGCTGATCGGACCCGAGAAGCTCGGCAAGTTTCTCGATCATCATTGGGGTCATACCAAGGACGCGGTATGGACGATCACCACACATGCCGAGAGCGGCGACAAGCTGCTCGTCGAAGGCATCGAGGAATTGACCGACACCGACACGGGTCAGCGGGTTCATACCCCCTACATGGGCATACTCGAATTCCGGGATGGAAAAATCGCCCGCTGGCGGGACTACTTTCAGCTGACGCCCGCTCCGGCCGCACCCGCCGCCTGATGCGCGAAGTGCATCTCTACGATGCCGTGCGCACGCCGCGTACCAGGGGAAAGCCCGATGGGCCGCTGGCGGGCGTGCCTCCGTATGAGCTCGTGCGTCAGCTGGTGCAGGCGCTCGAGGCGCGACACGGGCGCCACGTGCCGCGTGCGATCGAGCGCCTCGCGCTCGGCTGCGTGACCCAGGTCGGGCCGCAAGGCGGCCACGTCGCTCTCGTGGCGCGGATTCTCTCCGGGCTGCCGGATTGCGCGGTCTCGATCACCCTGAACAATTACTGCGTGTCAGGCATGAGCGCCGTGGTGGGCGCCGCACGCGTGATTGCCGCCGGCGAGGAAGAGCTGTCACTGGCGGGCGGCGTCGAGAGCATGTCGCAGGCGGCGTTCGAGGCGGATCGAGCGGATTTCTTCTCGAACCCGGCACTGGCTGCGCAGATCAAGTACGTACCGCCGCCGATCGTGGCGGACTGGCTCGCCACGCAGGACGGATTGACGAGGGAGGACTTGGACGCGGTGACCGTCGAGTCGCATCGACGCGCGGGAATCGCCTGGAGCGAAGGACGCTATGCGAGTACCGTCGTGCCGGTGGTGCGGGCAGACGGGACGCGCATCGAGCGCGATGAGCTCGTGCGACCGCAGATGACGTCGGCGGATCTCGTGCGGTTCGGTCCGGCGTTCGCGGCGCTCGGGGCACAGGGCGCGGACGCGTTTCTGACGCGTACGGTGCCGGGACTCGAGTCGGTGCGGCATGTGCATGCGGTTCCTCATTGTCCACCGATCGCGGATGGGGCGGCGCTCATCCTCATGGGCAGTGACGCGGCGGGGGCTCGGCTGGGCTTGCGATCGCGTGCGCGGCTCGCCGTGGTCGCCGAAGTGAACACCGATCTGCTGAAGCCGTTCGAGGCCGGGTTCGCGGCGTTGCGTCGGTTGCTGTCGCGCGCCGAGCTTCACCTGCGCGATCTGGGGGCAATCGAATTCATGGAGGCGTTCGCGGCGGTACCGGCGAAATTCAAGCGTGATTCCGGCTATGATCCGGAGCGGGTGAACGGCAGCGGCGGGCACCTCGCCATGGGTCATCCGATGGGCGCCACGGGAGCGATCTTGATCGCTACCCTGCTCGCCGAAATGGAGCGCAGGGATGTCGAATGGGGCGCGGCGGTCGCGCACGCGGTGTCGGGCGTTGGCTGCGGCGTGCTTTTGCGCCGAGGATAAATGCACTGATGCAGATCGAAAACAGTGTTGCACTCGTCACCGGCGCCAATCGCGGCATCGGCGAAGCACTGGTGCGCGCCTTCGTCGCCGCCGGAGCAACGCGCGTTTACGCGGCAGCGCGGGTCAAGGAGTCCGCCCAGCACCTGGTGGCTGAATCCCCCGGCCGGGTGGTCGCACTCCAATTGGACGTGACCGATGCGGCCAGTATTGCGCAGGCCGCCGGGGCGTGCCCGGACGTGACCATCCTGGTCAACAATGCCGGGCAGTTTCACCAGCAGACCCTGCTCGGGGCGCCGGACCTTGGCTATGCGCGCAGCGAAATGGAGGTCAATTACTTCGGTCCCCTCGCCATGTGCCGCGCGTTCGCGCCGATTCTGGCACGCTCGAAGCCGAGCGCGATTGCGAATGTTTTGTCGGCCGGCGCCATCGTCGCGTCACCGGTGATGGGCGGCTATAGCCCGTCGAAATTCGCGGCCCGGGCGATGTGTGCCTGCCTGCGCGCGGAACTCGCCGATCAGGAAACCGCGGTTACCGCGCTCGTCGTCGGCTCCGTCGACACGCGCATGGCCGCGCACGTCAAAGGAAACAAAGAGAGGCCCGAGACGATCGCAGCCGCGGCGCTCGCCGCCATTCGCCGCGGGGCTGCGGAAGTCGATACGGACCCGATGGCCGTCGAAGTGCGCGCGGCCCTGCTGCGTGAGCCGGAGGCGCTGGCGCGACGCATGGCGCGCCTGCTCAAAGCACCCGAAATCAAGACGGGGCGTTGAACCCCATGAGCCGACCGCATCCGTGGGAGTCGGTCTATCCGCCTGGCCTCGCCTGGGATCTTGAACCGCCTTGCTCTACTCTCGATGAGCACCTGCGGCGCGCCGTATCGACATACGCGAACCGCAGCCTGCTTGACTACCGCGGGGTCGAAGTCTCCTACGCGCAGTTCGCTGACCAGGTGCGGCGCGCCGCGGCGGGGATTCTGCGCTTGGGAGTGCAGCCGGGTCAGAGGCTGGCGCTGTACCTGCCGAATACCCCGTACCACCCGATCAGCTTCTTCGCCACGATCAAGGCTGGTGCGGTGGTCGTCAACCTGTCACCGCTCGATTCGCCGCCGGAACTCGCCTACAAACTCAAGGACAGCGGCGCGCGCGTATTGATTACGGTCAATCTCGCGCCAATGCTGGCGGCGGCGCAGAATCTGCTGATCGCAGGCCTTGTGGACCGGGTCATCGTGGGCGACGACGCTGCCTTCGGGATGCCGCCGGGTCCGCCGCTCGCACCGATTCCAAGTTCCGATCCACGGATCGTCGATTTTGCGCTGCTGCTGGATGCGCCGCCACCGGCCGCGTGGCCCGAGATCCAGCCGGACGACCTGGCGGTTCTGCAGTACACGGGCGGAACCACCGGGCTGCCGAAAGGCGCCATGCACACGCATCGGACGCTCGGCGCGGCCGTGGCGAGCGCCGAGCAATTCACCAACGCCCAGGTAGCCGATGATGCGCAGACGCCGGACCGAGTCATCGTCGTGCTGCCCCTGTTTCACGTCTATGCCCTGCTGCTGTTTCTCTGGCACATCGGCCGCGGCTCGGTCATGTCCATTCATCCGCGATTCGACGTCGAGGCGGTGCTGCGCGACATCGAGGTGAAACGCGCGACGAACTTCCCGGGCGTGCCGACGATGTGGATTGCGCTCAATTCGGTTCCTGGAATCGAACGGCGGGATTTCTCCTCGCTGCGCCAGGTGGGCTCGGGCGGCGCACCCCTGCCGCCCGAGGTGGCGCAACGCTTCGAGCGCCTGGTCGGTCACCGGCTCGGCGGCGGGTGGGGCATGACGGAAACTGCGACAGCCGGGACGGCCAATCTGCTGGTAGGCTTGTTCCGCGAGGCCTCGATCGGCGTGCCGCTACCCGGCATCGAGATCGAGATCGTCGCGCTCGATGATCCGCGGCGGGTGCTCGCCATCGGTGAGACCGGAGAATTGCGGGTTCGGGGTCCGAATGTGTTCACGGGTTACTGGAATCAGCCCGAAGAAACCGCGGCGGCGTTCGTCGACGGATTTTTTCTCACCGGCGATATCGGGCGAATGGATGCGGACGGCGTGCTCTATCTCGTCGATCGCAAGAAGGAGATGATCATCTCCGGCGGCTACAACGTCTACCCGCGGCTCATCGAGGACGCGATCTACGAGCATCCGGCCGTGGCGGAAGCCTGTGTGATCGGTGTGCCCGATGAGTATCGCGGTCAGGCGGCAAAGGCCTTCATCGTCCTCCGAGACGGCGCCGAGCCCTTCTCGCTGGAGCAGTTGCGCGAGTTCCTCGGCGAGCGCCTTGGGAAGCATGAACTGCCCGGCGCGCTCGAATTTCGCGCATCGCTCCCGAAAACCGCGGTCGGCAAGCTGTCGAAGAAAGACTTGCTCGCCGAGCTATGAAGCGAGCCTGCCCTAAGGTTCTCCCGCTCGCCGAATCAGCGGTTCGATCGCTTCGGGTACGTCGCCGCCGGCCCGCATCTTGTCGAGGATGCCGGAGTCGAAATAATCCCTCCAGCCCGTGATGAGGTCGTTTTGAAACTCGACCACACCGGCGTAGGGAACCGCGATCCGGTGATCTTTCGCGTCGGTAAAGTCGTCGACTCCTTCGACGAACAGGCGCGATCCTCGCACCGCGTGATGAAAGACACGCCAGTTCTCGGCGTGGCGGGAGCCGGCGAGTTTCGCGAGCAGCTCTCGAGCGGCGGCTTTGCCCCGCACCGGCGGCTGGCTCACGAAGACGTACCACTCGATGTCGTCGGCCATGTGCGCAAGCACTGCTTCGGCGTCGTGCTTTTTCCACGCCCGGATCACATCGAGATACAGGGTAAAATAGTCGTGCTTGGCGGCCCCGCCATCCGCCGCCACGGCGCCGGCGGTAACGGCCGCGCCGCACATCGTGCCGACGAACGATCTTCGTTTCATGATCACACGCTCCCCCTTCCTGCTGCGGCTCGAGGCTGCTGCCGCTCGGTCGCAATCTACGACTCTCGGTTCAATAGTGCAAGCGAAGGAACCCGGTGAACGTCCAGCAGTTGAACAAGATCGCCGCTTTCTACGCCCGCTTCACGTTGAGCTTTTCCCAGGTGGGCTATCGCGCGCGCAGCCTGACCTGGCCCGCCACCCGGCTCGATTTCTCCGGCCAGCATTGGTTGGTCACCGGCGCCTCCGGAGGGATCGGCCGACAGATCGCTCTGTCGGCGGCCCGCGCCGGTGCGTCGGTCAGCGCGATCGCGCGCAGCGGGCCGAAGCTCGAGAGTTTGGTGGCCGACGCGGGGGCCACGGGTATCCGCCGCCTCGACACGGTGATCTGCGACTTCGCCCTGCAGTCGGAAACCGCCGCCCTGGCCGCGAAGCTGCTCGCCGCGGGGCGCCGCATCGATGTCCTGGTTAACAACGTGGGGGTGCTCAACGACGATCATTCGTTGACGCCCGAGGGCCGCGAGAGTTCGTTCGCGGTCAACCTGCTCAGTCATTATCTGCTCACCGAAGCACTCATCCGCGGCGGCGGCTTCGGCGACCGGCGTCCGCTGGTGATCAACATGACTTCGGGAGGGGCCTATAACGTACCGCTCAACACCTCGATGTTGAACGTCGTGGATCCGGCCCGATACAACGGCACGGCTGCCTATGGCTTTCACAAACGCGCCCAGATAGTCCTCAACCAGGATTGGCGCAGCCGCTATGGGCCGCGGGGATTTACCTTCTACGTGATGCATCCCGGCTGGGCCGATACCGAGGGCGTGAAGCGCTCGCTGCCGAGGTTTCGTAGAATCCTCAAGTCCATCCTGCGCGACGCGAAGTCCGGCGCCGATACGGCGTTGTGGCTCGCGGCCACCCGGCCGCCCCAGCCGGAGGAGGAGAGCGTCTGGTTCGATCGCAAGATCCGGCCGGCGCACGTGTATCCGCGCACGCGGTTCTCCAAGGATACCGCACGCTCGCTGGTCGCCTGGCTCGACCACGAAGTCGCGCGCGTGCCCGTGAGTCTGCCGTAGAGTACCCATATGCGACAGCTCATGCCGCCGACTCGGTTGCCCATCTTTGCCGCGCCGATGTTCCTGATTTCCGGACCGCAACTGGTCATTGAAGCGTGCCGCGCCGGAATCATCGGCGCATTCCCGACGCCGAATGCGCGCACGGCCGAAGAATTGGAAGAGTGGATGCGGACCATCACCGCCGGGCTCGAACGGGCGCGGATCGAACGGCCGGAGGCGCAGATCGGCCCCTGGTGCGCGAACCTCGTGACACACTCGACCAATACGCGGCTCGAGGCGGATCTCGCACTGGTGGCAAAATACCGGCCGCCGATCGTCGTCACCGCGCTCGGCAGTCCCAAACCTGCGCTGCCCGTCGTGCACGGCTATGGGGGCCTGGTGATTGCGGACGTGATCAACACGGAGCTGGCAGTGAAGGCGATCGCAGCGGGTGTGGACGGCCTCGCCTGCGTGGCAGCGGGGGCGGGCGGGCACACCGGCTTCCTGTCCCCGTTCGCGTTCGTGTCCGCTGTCCGCGCGATCTTCGACGGCATCCTGATCGTCGGCGGCGGCATTGCCGACGGCCGCGCGGTGGCCGGAGCCATCACCGCGGGCGCCGATTACGTCTACATGGGTACGCGCTTCATCGCGACCGAAGAGAGTCTCGCCGCGCCGGCCTACAAGCAAATGATCGTCGATTCTTCGCTCGATGATTTGATCGTCACGGCCGCGATTACCGGGACCCCCGCGTCCTTTCTGAAGCCGAGCATCCGTGCGGCGGGCCTCGATCCAGATCGACTGCCCGACAAACCGGACCGAAACTACGACACCGGCGGCACCGAAGCCCGCCGTTGGCGCGATATCTGGGCGGCCGGGCAGGGTGTCGGCATCGTCCACGCCATCGAACCGTTGACAGTCGTCGTGGATCGGATCGAGCGGGAATATCGCGCGGCGCTGATTGAGGCGGCGGCGCGGCTCGCAGCAACGCAGGAGTCCCCGTGGTGAGTCAGCGCGGAGACGCGCTCCGCTCGGTCCAGCAGGCATGCGTACCGCTCGACAGCTTATGCGGCAGGGCGATGCGGCACACGGGGCCGGCGGCGAAATGCTGCGCGTCGATCAGGATGCATTCCGACGTGCCGCGGTTCTGGTCGATGATGAAGCTCACCAGATAGCCGTCGTCCTCGGCGCTGCTCGCGAGCCGCGGCGCGAACACCGGCTCGCTGCCGAAGCGGCCGTCGTCGAGCGACACCTGTTCACTGGTGCCGGCATCGAGATCGTGCTTGACGAACCCGTTGAACAGGAACCAGCCGGGCACCGCCGTGGTGCTGTAGGTATAGCGGTGGCGGCGGCCGCAGTATCTCTGGTTGATCGTGCCGAACTCGAGCAGCCGCTGGTCGAGGTGCTCCTCGCGGGTGCGGCCGCTGGTCAGATCGAAGCGCCAGCGATGCAGTCGCGGACGGAAACTATGCTCATCGAGATACGCCATGAGATGGCCGAAGCCCGGCGGCGCATGTTCGAGCGGCGGCGGTGTCGGATCTTCCTGGAAGTATCCGTCGAGCACGATTTCCGTGCCTTCCTCGTAGGCATTCAGAAAGTGCAGCACGTAGGTCGGCTCGGCCTCGAACCAGCGGATCTCCGCGCTCTGCCCATGACGCGGGAGAATCGCAAAGCGCGACGGGAGGTTGCGATGCATGCGCACCGCGTGCACGCCGCGCGCAAGCAGCTTTTCGTCCCAGAAGGCCGGAAAATCGTTGAGAATCGAGTAGTGCTCAGAAAATGACATGTCGTGCGGCAGCCGCGGTCCCGGCAGCGGCACCGGTACATAGTGCACGCGCCGGCGGTGGCGATCGACGACGCCGTAATGCATGTACGGCGCATGCGTGGAGTAATTGAAGAACAGCAGCTCTCCAGTGCGCAGATCCACTTTCGGGTGGGCCGAGATGCCCTCGAGCGGCGTCCACGCCGCGGCGCCGTCCTGTTGCAGCGTGAACGGATCGAGCTGGTACGCTTCCCCGCACTGGTAGAAGGTCGCGAGCGCCACGCCGGCGTGCACGATGACGTCGGTGCTCGCGGAATCCTTGAGCGCGCCATGCGCGCCGAAGCCGGCGCGCAGCGAGGTGCCCGGAGGATCGGCGAGGCCGCCCCACAGCGATCGTCCAGCTTCCTGCTCTGCCTCGAAGCAGCGTGTGCGCACGAACCGGTTGCGATACGAGACCCGTCCGGCGTGGAACTCGATCTGATGAATCATGCCGTCGCCGTCGAAAGGGTGATAGCGGCCGAGTGGCTGCAAGATCGGGTTTTCGGTGTTGCGCAGGTACGCGCCGTCGATGTCGCGCGGAATCACGCCTTCGATCACGTCCAGGTCCGAAGCGTCGACCTCTTCATGCAGCGGCGTCCAGGCGCCGTTCAAGTACGGATGAGCGCCGGGCTCCAGGGTCGAGGTAAGGGGCGGCAGGCGGGTTACTTTCATCAAGTTGATCCTTCGAGCACAATGATTTCCGGGCCGACCGTTGAGGCGTAGAGACGCTCGACGTCGGCCTCTCGCCGGCGCAGCGCCACGTTCTGATTGATGGTGCCCTTGTCCGAAATCTCATGCGCGTTGGCGCTCGGTGGTTCGAGCAGGAATTTGCAGCGCACGATACGGCTGCTCGATCCGGCGTGCGCTTGATTGTGAGACTTGAAGGCCGCCTGAATGGCGGAGCGGACCGCCGCGTGGCGCAAGACTTCGGCCGGTTCCATGCGCTCGGCATCCGCTCCGATGAGTCGGCGGCACGGCGCGAGCGCCGGCCAGGCGAGCACTCCGAGGTACTCGCGGCCTTCGCCGCAGATGAGCGCATCGGCGATCAGCCCGCCGGCCGCTTGCACGATCTGCGCGCGCAATAGTCCCCCGTGCACCCAGCTTCCGGTCGCCAGCTTGAATTCTTCCGCAAGCCGGCCGGCGAACGCGAGGCCCTTCTGCACGTCATGCGGATCGTGAAATCGCGCCGTGTCGCCGATCATGAAATAGCCCTCGTCATCGAACATGGCGGCGGACTTCTCCGGCATGTTCAAGTAGCCCGGCGTCACCATCGGTCCCTTCATCCGCAGCTCGTAGCGATCACCGCGCGGCACCAGCTTGACGCTGAGGCCCGGCATGGGCAGTCCGATTCCGACCTGTTCGGAGTGAAAGTAGATGGCCATGCAGCCGGAGGCGGTCTCTGTGGCCCCGTACCCCGTGGTGAAAAAGATGCGCCGGCCGACGGTTTGCACGGCGAGCCGCTGCAGCCGGTCATACAGAGCCTGGGGAAGTCCCGCGCCGCCATACAGCATGAGCGTCATGCGGCTGAAGAAGGTGCGCCGCAGCTCTTCGTCACGCTCCAGCGCATCGGCAAGCATCGCGTAGCCGGCCGGTACATTGGTGAAATACTGGACCGCAATCTCCTTGTAGTTGCGGATCGACTGCTCGAATAGTCCCGGCAGCGGCTTGCCCGCATCGATATAGAGGGTGCCGCCGGTAAGCGCCACGCCCATCATCGTGAACGCGCCCGATACGTGGTTCCACGGCAGCCAGTCGAGCATGGTGTCTTTCCAACCCGCCGTTTCATTCAACACCTGAATGCCCTGGGCGAGGTTCGAACTGATCATGCGCTGCGTCTGGATCACGGCCTTCGGCATGCTGGTGGAGCCGGACGTGAGCATGTACACGCTGGGTTCGTCGGGGTCGATGGCGTCGATCGATGCGGCCACCGCTGCGGTGACCGGGGTGGCGAGCACGTCGCGGATCGCCACCGCCTTGCGCTGGAGGCGGCCGGGTTCGTCCGTGACGAGCCAGGCGTCGCCGAAATCGACGCCATCGAGCGCGGGTGCGAACAATGCCGACTGCTCGGCGAAAACCACCGCCGGACGGACCAACCCGACGACATGGCGAAGCCGCCCGTAGTCTCCGCCCATCAGCGCGTAGTTGACGCTCACCGGGCACACGGGTACCCGCGCCGCCATCGCACCATACTTGACGACCGCGTGCAGCAGGGAATTGCCGGAGAGGATCAGCACGGTGCGATCGCGGCCGATCCGGCGGTCGAGGAGCCACTGTGCAAATGCGTCGGCGCGGCGCTTGGTCTCGCCGTACGACTGGCGAACCCAGTCGGCGCCCGGAGTGGGGCGTTCCGCGAGATAGGTCTTCTCCGGAGTCAGTGCGGCTCGCTCAGCGAGCCCCCGGGGGATGTTCGCGATATGCGGCTGCAGCCGCTCCACCGGCTCGAGGATGATCACGCCGTCGGCGCGCCGCTCGACCTTCATCGCCGATGAGGGAAAACTGGTTTCGCGATAAGGGACGTCGGCGCTGCTCATGGCTGCTGCTCGCACGCGGACTCTTGCAAGGCCTCGCGGCGCAGCCGGATGCCGGCGGCTTCCCGATCCCACGTGTCGGGCGTCACGCCCGCTTCGCGGATCACCGACTTGCGTAACTTGTTGGTCTCGGTCTTCGGAATCTCCGCGACGAAGCGCA
>Ga0209611_10007249_pt1 | contig 17828 bp, 11 predicted proteins | sample S1TSphgellanicum_3_FD_187693 | JGI IMG/M metagenome (GOLD analysis project Ga0209611, IMG submission 187693) | Host-associated microbial communities from peat moss isolated from Minnesota, USA - S1T2_Fc - Sphagnum magellanicum MG (SPAdes) (version 2) | ecosystem: Host-associated > Plants > Peat...
GAGGATGAGCAGCCTCCCCCTCCACCAGAGAACACTAGGAAGAAAGATTCAAGGAAGAAATCCAAGAGGGGAAGGAGGTCTAGATAGACAGCTAGTGTGTTAGATACCCAAGGGTTGCAAACCCTTTTACATTGTAAATTTTGAAATTTTGATATAGATTTTTTTTTTGTGGCCCAAAGTGACCCAAATAAACCTTGCTTCCAAAATAAGAATACAGTGCCATGCTCTTGCGATACGCAGTGCATCTCAAAAAAATTTGCGAGTCGTAATTCTTTGCTATGGGTGCAAAAGCCAAAAGACCAATAATACCATGTCACAGACATCGCTACACTCTTGGGGGCAAAATCATTCCAGAACACGTTTGTGAAATCATAGATTTCACAAACTTTTAGCGGCATTCTGAGAATCCCAAAAAGTTTGCGTGGTTTTCGATATAAGATCTAACGCAAACTTGTTGGGATTCTCAAAATGCCGCTAAGGGTTTGCAATGGACCTTATTTCGGAAACCGATAGACTTTTGAGTCGATTCGCCAAGTCGTTGCGACGATGGGTTTGTTGCAAATAGTTTCCGATGTAATGTCAATCGCAAACGGTATATAGAAGCAATTACAATCGTAAAAGGTTTGCAATTGTATCAAGTTCGAGAGTTGCGAAAGACTTGCGATTGTACGGGTGCGAATGTTATAGTATTGCAAAGGCTTAACAGTTTGCGAGGAGTTATGGTTCGCAAATGCGGGTTTTCGAAAACTTCTTTCTTTGTTGTTTGCGATGATATGTGGATCGCAAAATAGCCCCCTGTTGTTGTAGTGTTTGTGGTTACTTTATTTACATTATGAGTTTTATTTGGTTTTAGATTTTGTCAAAGATATCTCTTTATCTCAAAAGTTATTTAAAGTAACAATCCTAAGTCCAAAGTATAACTTGTTTTTAGCATATGCTTACTAATGTTTAGAAAAATCTCTTTTACTGTGATCAATTTCCCTTGTGAATTCACTACTTCTTGAGATTTCTCTGTGTCCATAGGAATAGTATTTGGGCATATTCGACTAGGTTGTGTTCCATCCCTCCATGGATGTGAATGGTCCTTTTATTTGAGTTTGTGTTTTTTGAATTTGTTGAATTGTCTCCACCATTGACTGCTTCAACTACTTTTCTTTCTCCCAATCAACAACACTTTTTGTTTTTCTTAGCTCATTATCCTTGAAGACATGTTCTTTAGTTGCTTTACTTCTTGTGGTAACATTAACATCCACCTATATTCACATTTGCAATGACTATGTGTGTCTTAGTAACAGATTGAACTTTTACTACTATCACAAATTTCCCATGAAACATTTTCTACATCTCAACAAACTTTGGACAATCTATCATTTTATGTCCATTCAAACCACATATGTGACATGCATATGAAGATGTCTTTTGTGGTTGCCACCATGGTCTACTCTTTCTTCTTTCTGCATGTGTCCACATTATGATTTATCATCCCACAATTTATGCAATGTTTGTCAGTCTTCCCTGTATTAATTTGTGTTTTTGTTGATATTACCTATTTGATACTCTATGGTATTGATAGTGCACTCCTTGCTTGTGTAGTAGTCATACCTTCTTCACACAACATTGCCGCCTCCTTATTTTATTATAGTGTTGAGCACTTCATCCTTGTAGTTACAACTCTAAGGAATGATTGCAAACTCACTCCATACACAATAGTTAAAAAATAGTTTGTGGTTGATACTTGTAAACCATGAACCAACTTTTAAATTTGTTCATAGTAAACCTCCACCCTCTTAATCTCCTTATGTTTCATGTTTTTAGCTCCATGTATATTTGCTTGTCATTTTGAGTCTTATGATGATGTTTGCAAAATGCTTGTGTAAGCTTCAAAAAAATACATTCAAGAAATTTTGACATGTAGTTATGGCACTAGTCTGATGTCATATCTCTTAGTGTATAACTAAACTCATTGATGATATACTTTTAAAAAGTATTTGCATTTATTTTTATTACAAAATTAAACATTTTGACATGAGCATTTGGATTAACATCTTTTTAAAAATCAGGATACTTAAGAACTACCTTGTTTGGCCTAACATAATGGCCATCTCTATGATCAAGAATTGATCGATTTATATCAATTGATTATTGGTATCCTCCTTTTAGATGCACAACATTTGCACTTCTATACCCTCTAACGGCCATTGAATTCATTAGTGGTCAATCTACAGTCTTGTTCACATGAATAGTCATTATTGGATTAGTAAACACCATTTGAGGTATGCCAACAACTCTAGTAGTAGTTGCTAGTAGTGTCAAACTTCGACTCAAATTCCTTATTATCGAGACTCCACCTAATCCGCTACCTAATTTTACTACAGATCCAATTAGTATTCCCCTTTTGACAACATGTATGTTGGGTGTAGCAACCATTTCCATTTCTATGGTTGTTATACCTACACCAAGTGATTGAATAACTCCTATTCCATCATGTTGTTTCTAGGTTTCAATAATTATCATTTCTAACACTATTGGTGAAGTTGTGTTGATGCAAGATCAACAATGTTCCATTTTGTGGTTACCCATTAGTATCCACTATGGTGTAGTACGTGGATGTGAATACACTTATGGTTCTCTACTCCTAGTCTAAATATATGAATGAATCTGTCGACTTTGTGGTCCCAATTGGCTTTGCAACTCCATGCCTCTAAATTTGTTCTAGACTATAAGAATTCTTGATTCCTGTTCCTATGGTTGATTCTTTAATGTTCCTACCACATTTGTAACTCCACATGCCTAGCAATACATGCTCTGATGTGAAAAGGCACAAAAGGACAATCCATGATTGCATGTCCTCCCTCACAAAATGCATAGACCTTTGAAAGTAACTTGATCATTTCCAAATCCATAGATTCATGATCCCATGTTTTGGTTGTGTGTTTTATTTCATCCAACTTTGGATTCCCTTGATGTAAGTATGACTACAATACTTCATCCAACACATTCACCTATGCTTCCACATACTCATATGACCTTGGGGTAATTTTCATTAGTTTCCTCAAACAAATCAACATTGGTGTTTTCATCCACCTCTTAATGTTCTACTTGTTCATAGTAATGTGGAGATGTAAATTGATACACAAACATGGGTTGTATACCTCATGTAACATCCCTCCTTTAGTTAGTCATCGACCTTGGATTTAAGATTTCCTATGGTTGATTAGGTACTAAAAAAGTTCTTGCTCCGTTTTGATCTTTATGATTTTGAACCATAGATTACGATCGAGAAGTATACTACATCCGTTCATTCAAATGAATAGTCGATTATATTTCTCTTTGTGGATATTGTCATCTAGAATTATGCCTTCCCTTAAAACCCCTAGTCCATACGTCTTGTCGCACCACTTCTTGTGGTAGAAACGACTTGTACCCCGCAAGCCTTTCCTTTGTACTTAACACTCATTTATCCAACATTAGATTTCGATATGGGGTTTTTATAAGCCTTGCATATTCCTTTCCTTTTCAAGATTGTTTTTTGTCTATCGTTCAATAATTTGCCAATTTGCCTCCAAGTCTAATTGTTGTTGTAAACTTTGGGTCACCATCTTATTCATCTTGTTTCATAATTCTTCATTTTCAAAGTCTGTTGATCGTTCTTCAATCCTTACGGCATCAACCGCATAAACCTTTGATATTTTTTAACATACCCCTTAAAATTTTAAATTGAAAAAAAAACATAATTCGTCTAGACACTCTCATCTACAATATACAAAAAAAATTGTATAAAACCTTCCCATTACTAAAAGAATAACAAAAAAAATTCCCTAGCAGGGTCGTTAAATGGTAGAAATGAAATTTTAATTCTTGCAAACTATTTCACACTATTGTAACAACATATTTGCATTTCACATGCATGTGTTCACTATTTCTATCTTAAGTTTCAACAAACTTAACATTACAATTCATTCTCTCATCATATTCATGATTATTGCATATAACTAGAATCTACACTTCATAATACATTGTAAAAAAAACTACAGAAACAATATTACAATTCATTTCATCATAATCTAACACTATAAAAAATTCATACAAAAGATGAACATAGAATTCATTGTAGAAGTTTATGTTTCTTTGTATTATTGAAAACATGAATCCAAATTATAGCGTGATCCCATGTTTTGTTGAAAAAAATCTAAAACAACATTTAAAATTTGTGCTATATCAAAACAAAGTTTGTGGTTTTCTACTACAAGTACCTCTAGCTCCTCCTACTTTTCTCTAAAACTCCCCTATTTCATCTTCCTCTTTCTTTCTTTCTTGTTCTTCATAACTTTCCCCTTTTGAACTATCCTAAGTCACATCATCATGATCCAAACAACAAGAATTCAAAATTCAAACTAACAAAGTTCTTTGATTAATCCCTATCCTAATTGCCTTGTTCATCCAAAATCACATACTTGTCCTACCCCCTTAACAGCCCATCACCCCTAAATCATAAATAACCATGGTGTCAATGTTGGGCCATGAAGTTGTTTTAAAATGATTATCGCATGTTGCCAAAGATTTGTAAGATCTGGTAATGAGTGTTGGTGGAATAGATAAATCTTGCAACTTTTGTGCATTTCTTTTTTCAAGCCTTCATGTGCAACCATCCACAACTACTCACACCCATTATGGGAACATAGGGACTACTTGGACACCATCTCGAATCAAGCTTGCCTTAAAGAGGTTATATTATCTACATGGCACAAACACCACAATTTTTAACTACAAAATGTTGTAAACCTTTAAAAAAACTACATATCAATGGTAATTTTCAAATAAACTAGATCTAACATTGCAAGAAAGTAGTAATGAGTAAGTAGGTTTATGTTATTTTAATGTTGCACTATATATATGCATTGGAATATTGCAATAATGGAGGACAATTTTTCTCATTTTCTTTGCTTGAATGTACATTTCTCTCAAAGTTGTGGCTAATACATAAATATTTATTTTTCCTACAAAAACCATTTATAGTACATACATATGCACCAATTTGGAAAAATATTTAAAACCAAAAAACAAATACAAACTAGCTTACACAAAAAGGCAAAATAGACCACATGTCCTATCTCCAATATTCATGAAAATTACATTTATTTTTTTTGCATAAGAAATGAGAGTGACAACAAGAATGAACAACAATCACCTTCATCAATGATTCAATTTCATATGAACATAATTTGATGTGTATGGTAAAATCTAGGCCAAAATAAAAATAAAAGACCATAGACCATATATTAGATTTTTATATCTAACTTTACCAACCTCAAAAAATAAGCTTTTTCAAACTAACCAATTATATTAACCATTTCATGATCCATGCATGATGCCATAGGAATCAAATTTTCAAATTCAAAATATGTAAAGTTTAATTAGATCACTGCACCCATTTGATTGGTAGAGCTCCAATACATATTGCTTACACATAACAACTAACAAAACTTCATGTCAACATGTACATGTTGTCCGTTTGAATACACTAAAATTTCCATATCTAATTTTTGCCCTACCCAATATGTTCTTTATCCAAAAACACAAATCACCACAACACATGCATACACTATATCATCCCTTATGTTTCCAATCCCAATGGTTTTCCTTCAACATGATAAAGATATTTTTTTCAATTGTGTGCTCCATTTTTTAGCATACGTAGACTCGCAAAATTACTAATCAACTCCTACATTTGTAAAGCCTCAAGGTCCGTTGGATAAATCAAACACAAACTATTCATTCACACCTCAGAAATCTTTGTTTGAAACAAAATCACAAAAAAAAACAAACAAACACAACATAAGAATTTTTTGTTTTGGTTATTCTACTCTAGACACCAATTATTGACAACACCCATGATTTCCTTCCCAATTTGCAAACCCTCAACACATTAGACCTAAATCTTAAGTATGATAATTTCATACAATGCAAAACTGAACAAGCATCACAAACCTCTAATATCTTATGTAGTCATAACACATATAGTACCATATTCCCTACTCCCCACAAATCCTCACTAGTACATAAGACCATTAATAGTTTCTCAAAATTGTATAAAATCTCATATCATCTCTATGTATTAGAGTTGTTGCCATATCACAACCATACACCCTAAACCCATCACAATTATCCTTCTTATTTGCAAACTCCCATCACATTCACAACAAACTTGTGATAAACAAAATGAAAATAATAGATTATTTACCCCTTCTACCTATCTCATTATTGTTGTTTTCACAATGTTGATGTATTTTTGTAAACCAAGAAAACATGTATCATGTATGGGTCTTCTTATTCATAAACGGGCAATGCTTCTTATAGCAAATATCTTTGTTTTCCCTCCCCATTTGCATGCATTGTGATTACTTTGACATCATTTACCTTTAGTGTCTTATGATTATGTTGCATTAAAATCAAAGATGTTATCAATAGTGATGTTATCGGGCTTTTAAGCCTTGTAGCATATATGGTGATCACACTAGGAGTTGGACAATTTTGTTCATTAGATATGCAACTATAAAACATGCTTTATCTTAAATAATTGTTAGCTCCATGATTGCACGTGAACTTTAAACATAACAAAAAAAATGCATACAATAACTAAAGGTTGTCACCTTACCATTTAATGTAGCACAACTTTCTTGTGCACATAACCTTTCAAATCTAGATGCCTTGACAATTAGTTTTCCAAGCAATCAATGAATGTACATTAAAAAAATGAAAAAAAATCTTAAAATCTTATTTGCATTGCTTAGAAGAAGATAAAACTTATAGTAATATCTTGAATGGTGTTGAACATCAATATCTATTTTAATGTCTATTTTTATTGAACATTTGAACATTGAACAACTATACCATTCTAAAATTTGTAATGTTCTAATATTTTATTTATGCAATTGATGACAAACAATGAAATCATGATTGATAATGCTTCATATGCTTTATAAATGATAATGAAGGCTAAGCCCACTAGTGCCGCTTGAAGAGCCACCAAAACCAACAAACACCTTCAAAAAATGCCAAACAAAGCTGGTTAAGGTGTGTTTAATGTCGTGTGAAAATTGTTGAAATATTAAAAAGTTATTCTAATAACAGATGGGGCTAACCCATTAATGACAACAAATGACATGGCTTTTCAACTCACCACCATGGCCTTTCACCCATTATTAAAAATCTCATGTGAAAGACCATGAGACATTTCAAATCACCTTAAACCTTCCAATTGAGAAATGCATGTAGGGTAAAGCATGATAACCATTGTTCCACACCCTTATTTCAAAATACCTTCACTATTTTAACAATGGTTATCATCCAATGGTTAAGATTATGTTTTTTCAAGTGGTTTTTTTTTTTTTTTTTTTTTTTTTCAAAAGTGGCAAATTTTTTTCTAAATCACAAATTTAGACTATAAAAACTAGTGTTGGTTTGGTATCTAGGCTTACACTTGGTATCCACACTAATATCAACAATGGTAGCAAGGACCTACCAATCTAGTATGAGTTGAGGCAATAACAACCTTACTAGTTTGGTAGGGACACAATAATATTGGTACAACCTTGTGCCAATTCACAAGAAGAAATCTTGCCTTTTTTTGCTACCAAAATCCACTATCTTTTTAGTGGAATTGAACATTTTCACAAGTTTTTGTGTTGTGTGGTTTTAGTGAAAAATGACTAGTTGATTAGGACATTTTTAGTGGAATTATGTTTAGTTGTTTTAAATAATTGCATGTTCCACTAGTTGAATGACATGGACCATTTGTCATTTCATTATGTTTTCACATTGAGGTGTGGTTTTCAACTCAAATCTAATTAGGCTATTGAATTGGAAATCAACCCACTCACTATTTATGAACCAATTACATTCTTAAATCTCATAATCTCAAATTTTTTTGTGATTTAATACAAGTCTCAATATTAGGTATATACTAGTGTTGGGCAATTTTCATTTTTTTGTGAGAACAACCCGGTTCCAATTTTTACATCATGTTATGAGAACTTGATTAGTTCTTTAATATACATATTGTTGGGCTAATGAGAATCCACTAGGGTGTCATGATATTTATTTTTTCCAAATTCACACAGTTCGCAAATAGGGTAGTTTTTACATATATAATAACATTCAAATTTCAAATATAATTTTCACAACCCGGTTATTACGATTTCCATAAATTAAAATATTATTTAATAGTTAATATAATATGATAAATTAATTAAAATAAAATTTTAACTTTAAAATGATTGAAATTAGATAGAAACTTGTAAAACAATTTAATTCAAAATTTACAACTCCATAACATCGTCCCTTTCAAAAGCTCTTTCAAACTTTTTAAACTCTTTTTCTAAATTAGCATTAGTCTCAATAAATATATCAAGCTAAAAATAAACTTACAACCTATCTTAGGATCATTGGGCTAATTTTTGTTGACAAAGATCAATTTGTCCAAATTTTATGATTGTAAATGACATCTCCTAATATTAATAAGGATTATAGTTAAACAAAGGATTTTTTATGTCTCAATTTGGGATCTAGGTATTCGTAGTATTTGTAAATCAAATTGTAAGAAACATGCTCTCATGTTTTTCCCATCACTACAATGGCCACTTGATGTTTTTAACATCCACTTGATAATGCTATCTATTGGTCAATTTTGTTGTTGGCTCACTTGTGCTAGTTGTCATTTCAAAGATATCCAAATTATTTTCCTCTTCAACCTTTTGATCAACAACACCCCTTTCATATTCAACCAATGGATGCAAATGATAATGACATTTGACAAGCATAGGAAACAAATTTTTTTGTCATATTCTTCAACAATTGCCTTACCTTGCTCATGACCAATAAGTGAGGACATAATATAAAAAGTTTAAAACCTAGGGTCCAACATTAAATAAAACATTTTATGGGATGCTATTTCTTCATACTTTTAAAAAAAGGAAAGAATTAAAGAATCCAAAATTTAAACAACTTTTTTTTTTTTATGTTGGAGGCCAAACACAATCACTCATAAACAACATTTCCATATTCTTCCATTAAGTTATCAAAGGTTGCATAATCAATTTCATCCTTGAATTTTAAAGTCATGGATATTGTAAGATTTAGTGCATCATTTAACTACCAATGATCCCTAGACTAGTTCAGAATACAAGCAAGCACAATAGAGCCAAAAGAATCAATAATAATATGACAAATGTGCCATATCAAAAGAGGTAGTACTCTTGCTTTCATTTTCACAAAATTTTGCATGTTGTAACATAATATGATTGTTTCTTTGAACTACAAAACTTCCTTAAAAAAATAACTTTACTCGGAAATTTGTAAAATCAAAAGAAAATGTTAGACTATGCATAATAAGAATTGAAAAAAGAAATGTAAACACCAAAAATAAAATAAAATAAAAGTTACATTGTCTTCATTTGAATATTTAATTTCCTTGGGGGAAAACTTGAATTGACACATGCCTTCTCCCATTCTTGTTTACCCTTTCCAAATCTCTTTGGCCAAGTTATGCATTTCTACAAATCTCTTTGGGTAGTTTTGATTGACACATATTGTAAGTCTTTGCAAAGTTTTTCAATTGTTGTTGTAGATTGGCAAGCTTTCGAAAATGCATGACCAAAACAAATGCCTTGAAAACTTTCTTCCAAACTCAACACATCACAATTTATAATTGACTTTAGGGCTATAGTCATAATGTTTAAATTAGATCCCTCATCTTTGACACAAGCAATAATTTTCTTCCTCAATGTTTAATTGTCCAACAATTTTGTCAAGTTTTTGGCCAAGGTCTATCCACTAGTATTTATTGCCTCAAAAAGGCCAAGGGTAATGTGCTTTAGCTATTAATCAACTCCTAAAAAATTAATCATTGATGCAAAAATATCATGACTAGTTTTTGACATACACAAATCAAAGCTTGTAGTTGCATATTGGCATTCTATTAAAGCTAGTAAAACATACAATTGTTTAGTTTTTTCCACTAATCTAGGTGGTAATTCATGAAAAATTTGTTTTATAGAAAATTTTTAAAAAAATTGGACACAAATGCATACTAAACCTTTTCAACCAACTACTTTCCACAAATTGTAAGAAAAGATTTTTTTGACAATTAAAAGACCCAAATCTTCCAAAAACTGATTTTGCTACACACCATCTTTCTTAAAAGGTTCTTTTGCGACAAAAAAACTAAATATGAAACCAAAAGAAATAATTGGTTTCTTTTTGGAAGGTTGCCTTTCATTTTCTTTTAAAGGACAATAACTTTTTCAATTAAAAAATAAATTACAATGATGTGAATTGATATGTTTCCACAATGCAGTCATACTATTAGTTGTGTTATAGATGATTAACCTTTTCCTAGCTTACATTTTTGGATTTTAATTCCAAAATTAGACTATTGTGACAAAAAATACAATGCATGGTTTAAAGAGTTGTTAAGTCAACTTCTTTGTTATCATTAACACAATAAACTACCCAACACAATGCATTTTATTAATTTCCAATATAATCTTTGTACATATAAGTTTTCCAAAAAAAATTTCATCATCTTTTTGATTTTTTTTGGGTTCCTATTTCCTTTTGTTTGAATGATTGCATTTTTTTCAAGTTCTTACAAAGGTTCATCTTTCACCTTTACTTCATTGATAAATACATCACTTGTATTTTCATTTTAAAAAGATCATTCCATGTTTAGTTTGAAAATAAAAATTATTGCCCTAAAGAGTAATGAAAGAAATTAAACAAAATTTTGATCCTATTAAAACCAACATTTACAAATAATTACAAGATGCAATCTATTTTCTAAGCATTTACAAAACAAAATGAAATATATTTCCTAAACTTTTACAAAAAATGTAATGGCATGTTGTAATAGGAATATGCAAAATAGGAAAATCCTACAAAATAAAAAAACAAAAAAAAAGAAATAAGAAATAAGACAAAGGAACAATGAAAAAAATGAAAAAAATTGAAAAAAAGAGATGAGAAAATCCTCAAATTAAAATTAAAAAATAAATTCACATTGAACTTTGTCAAAAGTTTGGTACTATGAGCTCCAAGCTCCCACTTGCACAAGGCAAGGGGGGGGGGGGGGAACCATTTAAACCATGAAAACAAGAGCAACGTCAACACGAAGTAATAACATGGAGTTATAGCACCAAGGCGAATTTGCAACACCATGACAAAGCAATACCACCAATGTGGAGCTACAACACCAACACGGAGTTGCAACACCACCACAAAACAAGAACAATGCGAAGTAATAACACCGCAAAGCAACAACACGAAATAGAAGCACCACAAAATAACAACAACGGGAAGCAGCAACATCAACACAATACAATAGCCCCAACGCACAAAGTAGCAAACCAATGCAAAGCAACAAAGTAAAAGCAACAAGCAAAAACAAAGCAATGACCACAAACAAAGTGGCTAAAACAACATAAGAAATGAAAAAAAAAGTTGATGCTAGTTTTATAACTACTATCTTAAACCTAACCCTAAACTTCACCTCCACCTCTTTAGGCGGCAGCTGCTGTTTAGGAACCCTAATCTACCAGAGAACCTGTCCAGTTCTCACTCGAGTCCTTGAATGGGACCCAATACTAGTACCAGCAGGTATGTTCAAAAGTCAATACCAGACCAACATTGGCAAAGCCACGTTTTCCCAAGGTTTTTCTCTCCCAAAATTTCACAAAATAGCAAAGACTTGCCACCAAAAATATAATAATAATAATAATTATTATTATTAAAGATCACCGTGGCCAAACATTAAAGGTCTCCAGAGTTGCTAGTCATGGGGCTAGCTAGCCAAAAAGAATACGGTGCCAATATAACGCCATGTAGGCAGCCACCTCATTCCTGGCCTCCCAACCCAAGTGCAAAAGAAACCCAATCAATCAGCCCAATGTTAAGCTCTCTACCAATAGAAACGTTCCTTTTTTTGAGTTCTACTAGTTCTTGGGGGCCATAGTGTAAAGTGGGGGTTTTGAAAAGCTAAACAAAAAAATCATCTGGTAGGTACCTACCTATTGGCTTCGACGTCACTTAGTAGGCCCTTTGTCCAATGACAAAAGTGCCAACCAAAGCGTACCCACCAGCTGGACAACAGCGACGGACGGCCGCAATCGGGAATAGGTATGAAACTCGGCCGGATAGGAAACGCGTGGCAAATCGGGAGACGCTGGACATCCCCATACCCTCACCGACGGCTCTCTTGCGAAGAAGAAGAAGAAGAAGAAGAAGAAGAAGGTTGCAGTAGGTATGTAATGTGCGCGGAGCTTTGCGACCTTCCGCTCCTCCTATTTATAACTCCCCAGCGTCTCCCAATTTCGGAATCCTCTTTCTCTTCTTTCTCTCTCGCGCCCGCCGTCTCTCGAGCATTTCCCTTTCCTTCCTTATTTTCCTTCTTCTTCTCCACATGCAGGAATGAGAATCACATCCGTTCCCTTGCTCTGCCAGCTTTCTTGTTAGTCTTTTTGTCCATGTGTCGGTTTTCTGCTTGTCGTGCCTATCTTTCAGGCCGCGTAAAGACACAGAGCGCGAGAGAGGGAGGAAGAATCTGTGCCGTTTGGTAGTCTTGTTTGTTGCTGTTATTTCAGGGCTGCAAATCAATTTGTCACCGTTTCTTGGTTGACACTCTTTTGTGTCTGTTGGTGCCGGTGCCTTTGTAGGAGGACTTCAAAGGGTTTTCGCCACCCCAACAAGACGACGAAGTACCTGTAAGTCTCATGTCTCTTGCCTTGGTTCCCGCTTAAAGTTTGTGCTTTCTTGATGTTTTCGTATAGAGAGAGAGATTCTGAAAACAAAAGTAATGAATGGCGGCGAAGAACATGTGGGATTTTTTCTTGGACTTTTGTGGTTCGTCTTCTTTGCTTCTGTTCTGTTTGGCACGCTTCTCACTCAGGGAACTGATCATGCCTTAGCCATCGGCTATCGTTCTTGAATGACCGGAAGTTGTGACGGCGCTTTCATGTGTTCTTGGTGGAAATCTGTTTCCCTGTTAGTCTTGGTTTAAAATCTTATTTGGCAGGTCATACCTGCCTTACATGTCCGTTGCATTCTGCTTGAGAAGCCCGCAGGGTTGTTACGGCTCCACGCTATTTCGGCCGTCTCTGTGCAGAGTGCTCACGTTCTTTGCTTAGTCCTTTTCTCACGTTTTTTGCAGCATATGAGGCTCTGTCTGATTGAAGATTTTGTTCCCTTGACTTGTCTTGACAGAGTATCTGCATGTTATAATGGAGACGAAAGGAGGTAAGTCGAAGAAAAGTTCAGTTCAGTACGAAAGTCCCCTGGGCTACGGTATAGAGGACGTGCGACCGCACGGGGGTAGCGAGAAGTTCCGCACTGCTGCTTACTCGAACGTAAGGGTTTTCAACAACCTCTATCCCCATGTATTTTCTGTGTTTGGTGGTTCTTTCCAACAACCTCTACCTCCGTCCCTTGCCCTTGAAAGTGCCGTTTTCTGCAATAAATAAGACACTTCTGGGCTTTTCACCATGCTTTCTCAAATGGATGTCCTGATATTTGAGAACATGGGGTTGATGTGGGATGATGTGCAGTGTGTGCGGAAGCCATCCTGATATCCGCTAACCATATTGGAGTTGGTAGTCTAGATTTTTCTTTTTTGTCTGAGTGTGGTCTCCAGCCACCCCTGCCTCTTGGGCAGATCAGTGTCCTGCTCAGGGGAGCGTATTTCCTTCAATTTTTCCTCTTTCCATCTCTCTTGTGGGTAATTCCAGAAGCAAGTAGAAAGAAGTCTAGAGATGGGGTTGTCTTTTCCAGCAGATGCTGGTTCTGTGGCAGGGCCAGTTGCAAGCCCAGGGTTTGAGGGTTTTGAGAAAAGATTGGAGGTGGAGTTCTACTCTGCACCAATTTTCAAAGACCCTGATGGGCAAGGTATCCGAGCTCTGTCTCGAGCACAGCTGGATTCCATGTTGAGGGAGGCACAATGTACCATTGTGGCACACATCAGTAACTCTGAAATGGACTCTTATGTGCTGTCAGAGTCAAGCCTGTTCGTGTACAGGGAGTGTATGGTGATAAAAACCTGTGGGACCACTCAACTGCTACGCATCCTACCCTTGCTCCTCGAATTTAGTGAGCACCTTTGTATGAAAGTGCGGCGTGTCAAATACACCCGGGGAACATTTATGTTTCCTGCAGTGCAGCCCTATCCCCATGGAAGTTTTGCTGATGAGGTTAGTTATCTGGAGAAATACTTTGGGAATCTGGGAGATGGTGGAAGTGCCTATGTAATGGGAAACACAGCCAAGTTTCCAAACTGGCATGTATACACTGCTGCTGATCACAACACGCCTGCAGCTGATCCCATTTATACCCTGGAGATGTGTATGACGGAACTGAACAAAAAATCTGCAGCTCAGTTTTTCAAGACTTCAGGCAAGGACACTGGGGCTGACATGACAAAGAGAGCAAATATTGGAAGTCTTCTTCCTGAATCTTGCATTTGTGATTTTGCATTTGACCCTTGTGGCTACTCAATGAATGGTATAGAAGGAGGTTGTCACTCTACCATTCATGTCACACCTGAAGATGGGTTCAGTTATGCCAGCTTTGAATCAATGGGTTATGGCCCTGAACAGGTTGATATTCCAACTCTTGTGGAAAATGTGGTGGCCATCTTCCGTCCTGCAGTTTTTTCCATGTCAATGCATGTCACTGGCCTTTGCAAGGGTGCCATGCATACAGGCATATCTGCAGCCTCTTTCTGCCCAGGGGGATACATTTGTGAGGGAAGTAGTCGCCAGGAATTACCTTGTGGCAGTGTTGTGGTCTTCCATACTTTTAAGGCTGCCAGAGGTTGTTTGGAGTCAACCATGCCAATTCCCCTTATTCATGGTGGTGTTCAGCAGGCTTCAAAGAAGCTGTCAATCAAGAGCATTAAACTGAAGAAAGAGAAGATGGTGAGTGACCACATCTGAAAGCTCAAGTACTTTCAAGAACCACTCAAGTCATTCAATTAGCAGCAATGATTTGATGCAGGAAACTGTTGTAGTGTGGTGGAAGTAGAGAGGTAGCCCTGACTCATGTACTATGAATTGTGTGTGCAGAATTTGTGAGGTGGAAATGTGGAAAAGCTTTTTGGAAGATTTTGGATGCTGTGGAGAAACCATACGCAGCATGAGACTGTGCACTCTTTTGATGAGTTAGAACAGTATAAACCATTCATTTGTGTCTTTGCTTTGAACGGCATTCTTGATAAAGTCTTGTTGCTCTACATTAGCCTACCTAATAGGGGACATACATGTGAGATGTGAAATGTTTTACGACAATCACCAGGTGTTATGCCAGGTGAAAATTGGTTGTCTTAGTGGGATTTGAACATTAAAAATTATCTTTTTTTAATGAAAGAATGTTTTGGATTGTATGATTGGATTATTAGCTGATGGGATACTTGTTCATGAATAGTACAAACAATGTGGAAAACTACCTGACTCCCAGTTCTTTTGGAAAACAATTGTGGGAGTTACTTATCTAAACGTGTGACTGGTAATAATACCTATTTGCAAACTGGATTTCCATCTCCAGAAATGAAGAAATTGGAAATTGAATCACAAGATTGGGAAACTACTGAAACTCCATAATATTGTTGCAAAAAAGTTGCATTTTTGTTACTCGGTAATTCTAGCTAATTAACTGGAATGGAAAAATAGACATCCAACAATTGTTAATGTGTGGTTTTAAAAAAAACATTTGACATTATGCTTTCAACTGCTCATGCACAGTATTCTGTGTTCCAAGGTCAGGAAAGTCCATGAATTTTTCCATATTTCCAAGCTCGCACATACATATAAAAGTCTAAATCAAGTTCAACTGCAAGTTCTTTGATACCAGTTTTTGTACAGTTTTGGGTCTCATCCAATAATATATTAGAGTTATTTGTAGAACCAACCTGTCTATGGGCTGTAGTTTGACCCTCTAATCCTTGTTTCATCCCAAAATAGAGTTCTGTTTCATGAAACTGGGTATTAGTTCAAAATAGAGTGTCGTGTCATGTAACTGGGTATTAGTTTAGAAGAGTTGCAGAATCTTTTTGTGATTTTTAATGAAGAACACAAGCTACCAGTCAATGCAAGTACTAAACTGGGGGTCAAACTTTCCCGAGGACCAATTTAGGTGAGAAAACTAGTTTGATCCCCTGTTTCTTTTTCCTGCATTACTGATTTCATCCAAACTTTTCTCATATCTCAACTTTCAGCACCGAAACTGGGGCCCAGGATCCCCAGTTCGGGCCACTTTATAGATAACTCAATTGTGCGATTGTGTGATAACTCTACTGTGCATGATTTTTGGAGCTCACTTGTGGCCTTGGGCGAACCAGCACCCACACTGGTACTGGTAAAAACTAGAAACACCAAAGTCCATTTAAATTTCTTCTAAATTTTAGAAATAGCCTACGATTAGACTAAATCAGGGTCTCTCAGTCCAAATCTAACATTTTTGGGGCTTGATATGGTCACGAAGAGGCCTCACTCAAACAGGTTAAGGTACCGGTGTGTGTGCTACTTCACCCAGCATTAGTTTTACTGGCGAGTTTTCATCAAATTTTGACCTGAAAAATATGATTTCAACCAATACAAAGGATTTTTTCATGTCATGGGGAAAATGACTCAAATTGGCCAGATTTCAAAGAAAATAATTCGAAATCAGCCAGATTTTGATGATAAGTTCCAGTAAGTAGCCAAAAGCATAGAAGGATTCTGTTTTGTTCTAATATATAGCCAAATTTGGCTAAATTTATTTTCTTGATGATTGCCACTTTGACTACAAACCCTGGCTTCACCCTTGTGGTCACGTGTGGAGTGAAGGAAGCGTAGGAGGACCACCTGTACACCATGCCAGACACACTTTCAAACAGCGAATTGTTTACTAACAGACAAAAAAGCACTCAAACATGAATGAAATGACTCAGCAGAAAACTGGAAAAAAGGCGACACCAAACTCCCCAAGCCACGCTCAAGAACACACATAAACACCCTGACATGATGAGCCTTCCAAAGTACCATTGACAAACTTTAGAGCATCTTCCAACCCACTCCAAAAAAGACAAGTGGATACAACCTTCCTTCCAAACACCAAACCTGGAAATGTTTCAAGCAATCATTGGTCTAGTATCTCAAGTTCAAACTAATTTCAAGCAAGGTGTTGTTTCTTTAATGGCACTGTGAACCAGCAGCACCCACCAGCTCACCATCCACTGGATGCCCCTTATTACTCAGTTATAGATGAACCTCAAACTGGGTTAATATTTGGTTTCACCTTGGTAACCCATTCTGTTAGAAAAAGGTCTCATATATATATAGGTAGATAGGTAGCAAAATAGGTAACTACTAGGTCGGTAAGTAGATGGTTTGTACATAGGTAATGGCTGTTTTTTACTACCTACCTACCTACTAACAACCTGCTTGGTGGTTGTGAGTATGTAAGTAGTAAGAAAAAGCAACTGAGCTAACTACCATGGTTAGGTAGGGAGCTGGGACCCAACAGAAAACTGTTTTTCTGACCACTTACCATCCATCCTTCATGATGGACTGATGAGGTTCATTGACAGATCCTTCCAGGATTTGAGACCCCTATATTCAGGCCCACAAGCTGAGTGTAGGTTATCAAAATTCAAGAAAGTGTCTAAAGATAGAGCCTCCCCCTTACTTAAAGAAACAGCAGATTCTGCTTTGTTGAGAAATGAAAAAATGAGAAAGACAAATGTAGACTAAAGGCTTATTTTTAGAAAGAAAAAAGGTGCCTCTGAAACTGCAAAAGGTACTCTAACA
>Ga0209611_10007250_pt1 | contig 17827 bp, 14 predicted proteins | sample S1TSphgellanicum_3_FD_187693 | JGI IMG/M metagenome (GOLD analysis project Ga0209611, IMG submission 187693) | Host-associated microbial communities from peat moss isolated from Minnesota, USA - S1T2_Fc - Sphagnum magellanicum MG (SPAdes) (version 2) | ecosystem: Host-associated > Plants > Peat...
TGTGCATAATTATTTTCTAATTGAACATAATTATTCACACTCTTTAATTTATAACTTCAAACCTGAATTAAAAATTTGGAAAAATTATAGTGTAGTTAGAATAATTATTTTACTGATTTTAATTTCACGAATTATTATACAATAATATTATCTTAAAAAATTATGTGATTAATCATCTATGATAAATATTTTATAGTAATTTTACAGTAATTATGAAAATTAATGTTATGTTTAAGAAATTATTGTATTTATAGTTAATAATTATCAAGAGAAAAAAAATATTTGACCTATAATATTTTTTACAAAAATAAATGTTGTTATACAATAAATAATGTAATTAGTTGAATAATAATTCTTCAAAATTTTGTGTAAGAATTTACTTTCTAATAACAATTGTTAATTCATTATATATAATTTTAAAATAAATATTTAAAATATTTAATTTTAAATTATAGTCATTAGATTAATTTCATATTAATTATATTATATATAGCTCAATCAGATTCTGAAAAGCAATTAAATATTTTTAAATATTTTATTATTTATGAGTTATGTATTAATAATTTGTGAATAACTAAATAGCTAGTTTGTCAAATATGAAGAAGGTATTACTTATTTAAGTAATTGATAATGAATACTGAATATTTTTAGTGTATAATTTATAATTTAAATATATGTAAATTTCATCATTATAAATTAAATGATTATTTAATTATCTAGTACTTGAATTGCTTAAAAATCTAAAAACCCTAAAAAATAAGGGATGAAGAAAGTTTTGGAATTACAACTTAGTTTGTAAAGAAGTTGCAACTTTAAAATTTATCCCATATTGTTTGTTCTCCATTCCTATTTTGAACACTATATAAATAAAGGGGTGTGCCTATGCAATTTCACATTAAGAAGTTTATGCACCTGGGATGAGCTAATCAAAAGGCTCAACCCAAAACAAAAAAACAGATAATGCACAATTCTAAAATACATACCTCCCCAACCTACTTATCTATCTAGCTAGGTAAGTACCTAATTTGACCTACCCATCTAGGTCAGCCTATGTACCTACCTACTTAAGTACCTACCTATATGAGTAGGTATTTAGCCTAGGAAGGTAGAACCTACCTATTTATTTTTTTACCTAAGTAGGTAGGTAGGTAGGTAAGGATTGTAGGCACCTATTTATGTACCTACATAGGTACCTACCAACCTAATATTAATATTTTTATTAAATTAAATTTTTTAATGCCACGTGGCATATTTACATTGGGCCACGTGCCATAATATAAGATCATCCAAGTCTTTGAATTGAACGTCTTAAATTATTTCAAAATAATAATAATAATAATAATATAAATAATCATATATTAAAACACATGGCAACACATGATTTGCCTTCAATTGTGACCAAAATAGTTGCATATTAATCGCATGTGACAATACATATATAGTGGAGTCAAAGGATGAAATGTATTTGTTGACTTTTTCTTTCATACAATACTCTTTATCATTTGCGACTAGTTTTCACATGCGACTTGTCTTAGGCAACTAAAAGGATTTTAATTGCAAAATGTCTCTTGCGACTAAAATTTAGTTGCAAAGAGCAGTCGAAAATACATGTTTTTCTTCTAATGATGTCACAAGTGTTTGGCATGATGATTGACCACCTCTTGCCATTGTTAACAAGGTGGGCCAAACATGGGCAACCTTACCCATAATCATGAATTTCTTAGTCTCACATGTTTTTTGTGATGATGGTTTTGGCATGATTTGGGACACCAAACATTTGTGTTGGGCAAAACCCAATGCTAATGAATGAAAGTCTGCTATGGGGCTCCATATCGACTCCACATTTGTTTTTGGTTTGTCAAAGGCCATTAAACATTAACCTCTTAATCAAATCATTGATTTGAACTATTTCATTTGGGTTATTAACCTTGGTTGAACAATGGTGGTTGTCCATTACCCACCCACCCACTTAAATTTTGTTTCATCCTACATCTCATATTGCGATAGGAGCATTCATGCAAAGGGGACATGATCATGAAATCACATTCGATGATCCCATTTGCACCAAACACCTTTGGAAACTTTTAAGGGGTAAAATCCTTAGATTAATTAGTGTCATAAGCATCCTAGTAATTAGATAGTTACTAATGGTAAACTTACTATCCTTTACCAAAGGGTTGAAGCTAATGGGATCAATTAGTTCATGCTAATGAGTGGTTGGTTATAATCCACCTAATCATCTAGGAAATTTCTAGGAAGGATTAGGATAAGACCTATTTTCATGGGGTCAATGTGGGCCTTGTGTGGTTTTGTGGAGAAGGAGGATGAGAAGAGGACTTAAGGGGATTCTATTTCATTGGAGTGTGTTGTAGTTTGGAGTTCGGGTTATGAGAAATCTCTCTTGGAGAGGTTGTATTTGTAACACAAGTAGAGAGGGAGAGGAGCATGGAATTGTATTGTACTTGTTATTTAATGAAAAATGGTTGAAGGATCTTAATTTGTTTATGTGAGTTTATCATTTAAAAAGTAGGATATAAAGATGGAAAATATAATATGTTAATATGATATACAATTTTGTCCTACTTGTGAGTTGTTTATTCTTTTCTCCTCCAAATGCTAGTGTTATTTATTTTTTTAATTAGTTTTTGGAGTAGGAAGTTTCTTGCTACCACAAGAAGGTAACAACCAATACATGGTAGTAGGAAGGGGTTAGACTTGAATATTGAAGTTTGTAGGATAAATGGGATTGCTACAAATGGTAGGCAGTGTTGGAAAGGCATGTTGAGGGACTATAGACGGTAAACAACATCACTAGAAGGTTTGCAAGTGTTATAAAGGTTAAACACCAATTGTGGAAGGGCTACAAACCCATTAGACATTATTATGATGCATTGTAGGTATTATAAAGGTATAGAGGGTAGCTACTTCCTAGTCCCTCTTATATTGTTTGCTTTCTTTTTGCACTTCCTTTTTCTTACATTATCGAAGTGAAATTAGGATGGTAGGTCTTTCCCTAAATGATAGACCCTACCCTGTTCTTTTTCTCTTTCCATAAGCTCTTTATTATTACTTGAGTAGTTGTAGTAAAATGATAGTAGTTTTTATTGGAAGTATGAAAAACTTGAACTTGTTCCCTCGTCTTTACTTTCCGAAGGAAGATAATGTTTGGGAACTGCATTTTCACCCTTTTACAAAAATTATGGAATCTTCCACGAATGTAAATGGTGATGGCCTCCACCCTCGAGATTTTACTTATTGAAGACCCCTCACCAAACTTCTTATGAACCAAGTCATCTTTCATACATTTAATGAATTCCATTAGATCTTCACAAGTGGTAGGAACTTTTCCTTGTCAGACAATGAATATCAATGTGCCATGGTTGCAAGCCATGGAGGAATAAAACTTTCTTGTAATCTTCATCCTTCATTAGCACCAAGGTTAGCCATCATTGAACTCTTTCACATAGTGCGTCAACAAGCTTTGGTCATTGCCTTGGCTTATGCCAAGCAAGTCTTGGCTATTGCACAACACTTGGTTGTGAAGGGTGAATATTTTATTGAAATGTGACTTAAAATCCAACTAGGAGAAAATCATCAATAGATTTGACTTTGCCTCCTTTTTAATCATCCATCACTCCATGGTGTGGTCCACCAAAAAAAAATTGAGCCAAATGAATTTGGTTGTTATCCTCGATAATGATTTGTGTTTCCATAGAAATCTCAAATTTCACCAACCAAGTCGGCCTTTTCTTGGCCTTACCTCCCTTCCCTGTGAAAGAATTCGACAATTTAGTTTTAATTTGGCCTTTGATTGCGGTGGTTTATGCCAAGCTTTGTGCATTACATGGGAGGAAGCACGAATGTCCAAAGATTATCATCTGAACCACCTCAAACACTTTGACAAAGGACACAACCTTTTACATCGCCATAGATTGTGGATTCGATAACCATTCAAAGGAAGTCACTCATAATATTTTTTATGATGCCTCTTCCTATGTTAGGTGTAGTTTGAACCCTTCAAGTTTTTATTTTTCCTTTATCACCACCATGTTTAAAAGACTCATGAATAGACTTTTTTACAAATTTCGCTACGTTCTTTTAATTGAAGTTGAAGCTAGATTCCCTTTCTTTTATTTGTACTAGGAGTGGCTTGCAGTCAAAGTCTTCCTTTCAAAGGCTACTTGAGCTTCTTCAACATTGATGTCTTCCACCACCTTTGTAGCTTGTTCAAGAGTCACCTTAATAGGTGGGTTGATTTTATTGAACCCATCATTTATTTTCCTCGTGGGATATATATTCTTGTGGGTTGATAAAGGTATGGGATTTTCTCCTCTTTCTTGAAATCTTTCATCATTTTCAATGATCATTTCAACCAATTCTTGATTGATAGATATCTACATGGTCTTTTGCTTTTACTAAAATATTTTTTGGGGTCTACCTTGATGTTGGGTTTTCTCCTTTTCAATTCCTCCCATGCAACACCTTGTAATCCACTCAAAAGCTTGTTTTAATACCTCTTAACACACCATGTTACTCCAAGTTTTTTTTGTTATTGTCCAAGTCTTGGGTATGTTTTTGAATTTCTAATTTAACCTAGTTGTTCATGCACAAACATATGACCATGTTAGAATACACTCATTCAACTCACATTCATTTGAAAAGAAACATTCACCTAGCACTAGATGAATCTAACATTAGATTGTTGCAAATCTCCATTCATGTCCACAGTCTTAATCACTTAAAACCCCCATGGCCTCATCACGCAACCAAATCGAAAGAAGACTCCTATGAAAAAGTTGAATGTTGTGTTTTTTTGTGAAACATGCCTAATTTTGGCACCAAGCCCTTGCCTTGTGGTGTCTTGTCACTTTGCACATGTGTGCATTTGGGTCCCACACTTGGGCCCCAAGTTGCATGAGACAACAACTTTGTTGCCTTGTGTGGATCCACCATGGTTCGATGTGCCCCCATCAAACAGTCCCTTGGTGGGTCCCACACAAGGGGGCATGTTAGTAATGTTTTACTACCAAATCATTACTTGACATAATAATATGAGGTTTGCCCATATGACAAGTCCTCATGCATGACGAGTGAACATTGTGTGGGGGGTATTTGATCATGATTGAGATTTGCCATTGTTGAGGTTTATAGCTTGTTAAGGAGGTGTGTTGATGAAGCAAGGTGGGTAGTGCACCATGATGTGGGAAAGTTGAGTTGGAGAAAGAGAGTTTGAGTTGTGACAAACTTCCATGTCCCAAACCAAGTGGAATCTAACATGGAATGAGTTGGGGTTAATTCACAATGAATCCCAATTGAAGGTTCTATGTTTCATCTCCTTGTAAAAGGTTTTGGGTTCATTCAAAATTATTGGGGAAACTTATCACATTTTTGTGCATTAGCTTTGGTGGAGTCTTCACTTTATTATATGAAAAGTTCCATGGTTCATGTTGGTGTTTTAACCTTAAAGGAACTATTACTACAAGAAACATATTTTTAAAAAAAGATTCTAATTGGTGATAAACATTATTTTTATCTAGTAAATTTAACATTGTGATTAAGGTAAATGCACCCATAAACAAACAAGAGATAATGTTTAATGGTTAATGGGGGTAGGGGTGTACATGTGTAAGGTGTAAAATGAGTGGTTATGAGACATTTTTTACATTTTTTATTTGGCACTATTGCATTGTCACAAGGTTGGAATGTGTTATATGGCAATTTTTTTCAAAAACCCCACCCACTTTGAGAGGCCCCAACTTTTGCATTTTTTACCAAATTTGGAGTTTGTAAAGGAATATTGTTGGTGAGACTTGTGCCCTACGAAAAGTCTTTGAAAATGAAAACCATCAAATGCATGATCATTGAACCCTAACTCTCTGAGTTGCTAAGTGCGAGGTGACTAACCTATTTATTCTAGTGTTCATTTTGGGCAAATTTTCTAGGGACAAAAAAAGTTAACATGTATATTACAAATGATTTTTTTGGAAAAAATGGTTCAAAGTTGCCATATTTCAAGGAAAATAAAAATGAAATTGTCATAGTTAAACAATAATTTTTAGCATATTGCCAAAACATAACAAGAATCTTAAATTTTTCCAATGTCCTCTCTGACTTGTAGCCAAATTTGACTAACTTTTCTTGTGGTTGATGGTCGACCTACCAACCTCACAAAATTGAAAAAGAAAACCTTGATTGTGACATTCGTCAACATTTTGGTTGAATTAATCTTGCCTCAACTTTTAAATGTTTATCAACATTTAATGTTAAAAATTCAACATCATGTAATGAAACAAAAGGTCAAGTTGAGCACAAAGTTGAAAGCTTGAATTTAAAGCATGTCTCACATGAAATGATAGTTGACAATAAATCTCATAACACAAATGAGGGTATTGACCTTTTTTCTAATGGGGCAAAATGTTATGACCACAATTGGATAGTTCTTCCTTTCAAAAAATGTCCTTACTCCTAGTTTTGTTGATTAATTTTTTATGGTAGGTTCATTGGGCATGGTTTTGAACTTGGTTTTTCAAAATTTTAAACCTTGTGATTTTAATTTTGGCACCTTAACCTTTGGGCCTTTGAAAAAAAAAAAAAGTGTAGTTCCATGTACAATGTATACTTCCCAAGACTAAAGAAATGATACTCTCAATTGGCTCATGTTTTTGCATTTAATTTGCTTTTACCTTATATTGTCCCATTTTTCATGTTTACATGGGTGAGGATTGGGAAATAATTGGTACACTATGTTGAATTTGATAAATTTACTAAAGGCCCAAATTAGGGATATGGATGGTACCAATTTCAATTTTCATTCTAATTCTAGCAAAATTTTAATTTCACAATGTAATTCTTATGTCAGTTTAGGTCCAAAATCACATGACCCTATGTCAAAGACAAGATAAAAATTCAAGGAAAGAACTATATGAAATGTTTTCAAGATCTCTTATTTATATTATCCTATCTAGAACTTTGTAAAGGTTCACTAAGGTTTTAGAACCTTATGCCAATTTAAGCTTCTAAAATCTTCTATAACAAAAACTATTATAACTTTTAAACATTAACATTAAAATATTTCTAAAACTTCTATGGCTTTTTATGTTTAAAACATCTTAAATTTAAGCCCCTTGAGTTTAACTCTACAAACCATGGAAACTTGCCAACATTGATCATTTAGTCAATGTGATGGCATGGCCAATTAATTATTTCCATTTAAATTCATTAAATATAATAAGTGTTGCATTGTGGAAGGGGATCATGACCCATGTTCAATAGTTGGAAATTCAATATTTATGGAGGTTTCAGTATTTTTGTGAAAAAAATGGTACTAACTCATCAAATTTTAAATATATATATACCACCAGATTTCTAAAATAGGTTCCAATAAATTGCCAAAACATTACAAGATTGATTTTTAAAAAAAATTCATATCTGGTCTATTAATTTTTTTGTTTGATCATCATTAATTTGGTTACATCACAAAGTTGAAAAAAACATTGAGATTGATAAAGGTAGATAGGCTAATCATTGAATATTCAGCAACTCAAAGAGCTAGGGTTTAGTGACCATTTATTTGATGGTTTTGGATTTGAAAGACTTTTGGTAAGGCATTAGTCTAGCCACCAATAGTCCTTCACTGACTCCAAATTGGGTAAAAATTGCAAAAGTGGGGGCCTCCCAAAGTGGGTGGGGCCTTTGAAAAACAAATCCACCATAAAACACATTCCTACCTTATGACAATGTAATAAATGCCTCAAAAATCGTACAATAATGTCTCATAACCATTCATTCTGCTGCCTATACATGTACACCCTACCCTCACTAACCATTAAAGCCATACCTGAAATACAAAAGGAATAATAGTAAAGAAAGGAATGATTCAACAAAGTGCCATCATGCCTTTAATGATTGATTAGACCATCAACACATTACCAAACATAATTTTGTGAACATTGGTTAGATGTCTCCTAGTAAAATTTCCCCACTTACCCATTTACGAACAACATATTTCTTGTTATTGGTCAAATCCTTCAAAATTTCTAAACACCATAATCAATTACCAAACACCCAACAATAGAAGCTTTGATGCACGATTACAAATAGTGAAAACATCTATCAGGTTTGCCTTGTACTAGAAGGCAATTCAATTACCAACTTTTGTTCAGTTATGAGTGTGTTTATCTTACTTTTATTTGGCTAGAGTGCAACAGCACCCACAAGTGCACCATGAACTGGTAAATGATTAGAAAACAATTTTCTATTGAGTTCTAAATCCCTAAGTAACCATGGTGGTTAGTTCAATTGTTTTTCTTATTACCTACCAACTAAGTAGATAATAGAACCAAAATTTATCGTTTAGGTGTAAACTATCTACTAACCTAGTAGTCATTTACTTTCCTACATATCTAACTATATATAAGACCTAATTCTTATAGCAATGGTCACCAAGGTGAAATTGGATGCAGTTCTAAATGACTCCAGTCATTTAGTGTAACATTTGACAATAACCAACTTAAAACCAAACTGGTATTGACCTAGTATATTGGATTGCACTTGGTATCAATTATCAACACTAGTACCAAGGACCCTACCAATTTGTATGAGTTGAAGTATGAGCCTTATACTAGCTTGATAAGGATTTCACATAAATACCAACCTTGTATTAGATTTATACTAGTCTCAACACCAAGATTTGATTGATATGACAATTAAAGAAAACACCCAATGCCAAAATCAATGTGGTATTGAAAATAAAAATAACTAATGCGATGGTCGCACAATTGACTTAGGTTTGTACTAAATAGCCCGATTACCTCCAATTTGTTGGTAGTTCAAGTGCCTTGAAGAAATGCTCTCACATGTGTATGAGAAATGAAGTAGTGTTTGAATGGTTACTGTATTGTCCCATGATGATTGAACGTTTAGAAAAGTGTGAAAGTCTTTTACCATGACGTCTTTATACCTGAACATTAACACTTTGTTCTTAATTTTTGAGGTTTATGAAATTGAGTTGCTAATTGGTATTGTTCAGACATTATTAAGAATTGCATTATGATCAATAATCTAAATTGGGTACCTAGTATTGTGGTTGTACTTGGACAACTAGTTGTATTCCTTCATTTCTTGCACCATCACATTGTTTTGTGAGTTGTAATTTGTATTATTTAGTTTAATTCTTGTCCATTTTTCTTTTTTTAAGTCATCATTTAGTAAGGAGGTTTGACAATATCCACTATGTATTTGGGTCCTTTCCCTCTTTACCACATATAGATGTGGTGTCTAAAGCCCATAAAGTTGCCACAAAATTGCACACATGGGAAATTCAGAGTGCACACAAATTACAAGAGTCCTTTTTTGAGTGCATTTTTTTTTGTTCATGGTCCAATTTCCAGCTTCCTAATTAGATCTCTTTTCCAGTTGTATCAATCTATCCACCAGAGTCTTAGGATGTAGGATCAACCAAGTTGCATATACATGCAATATATTCGGAAGTTGCTTCATGAAGGTGTGGGTAAGGTTTTAGCCACTTTTAGTTTGTTTTGGAACTCGTGAGATCCCAATGACTAATCGTGTGGATTGTTGCCATTGTTTTGGCAAATGTGGAGGGCAACCTCTGAAGGGTGTGAAGTATTGAAGTTCTTGTCAATACTTAGAGTGAAAGATGGTCAGCTTGATTCTAAACGAACACTTTCCTATCAGGCTCCTCCTTTTATACGTACAGGTGCAAATAAGATAACAGGAGCCATGCCTATCACTTAGGGTGATTGCTTTGAAAAAAAAAGGGTTTGCTTGCCGAGATGATGTGATAGATTAGAATTGGTTACCAAAGAAAATGGATTAGAAATCCTTGAATATTATAGTGACCAAAATAACTCATGACAAAGAAAAATGTCACTCACACTATACTATTATGTAAAGGTGTGAAGAATTATTGTTCAAGGTTATGTCAGTTTTAATGCGTTTCAATTCATTCAAACATTGAAAAAACAGAAAAATCTTTAGTTACAAATGTTTTAGAAATGTTTTAGAATGTTTTATAATCATTAGATTCATTCCAAATTGCGTGTGTATTCCCGTAATATATTAGAAATATTGTCGTCTAAACACATTAGAAACTTGCAACATAGTACTTGGGGTATTAGAATCTCTTTTGGATAATATGATTGACAAACTGGACCTTTGTCCAACTTCCTCAAGTCCATTCTCTAAGTTTTTGGTTCTAAGTTTTTGGTAGAGTTTCTTGAAAACCAGTTTGATTCAGCAGCAACATGTTCTAGATAATTTGTGAATAAGCTTGACATTGACTGTGGAAGCATTGATGGGAACAGGGGAGCTAGAAGAGATGGAGGCAATTGAAAAGGGCACAACGTTAGGGGAGTGTGTTAGATCAGGAGACCCTAGGAATAGATCTATCATCTGATATCATGATTCCAAGAGTTGCAGTTGTGTCATCTTGGGCAGCACCTGTTGCTGCAATTTGCAAGTTTATGGTATTCAATGCCATGGTTCTTTAAACTAACAGTGAGTGGGTCATTCACAGCTTGGACAAACACTTTGGAGCTGGCATCAATTGAAGTGGACACACATGCCTTATCCTTTCCACTTGTGTTGCAGACAGGTCAGTGTTCTTACATTAGGGAATGGGGTTGCACAATCCTTGTACTTGTAGGCAGGTGTAATGGTATTTGACCAGTTCGGGCAGCCGATAGTACCCTGGGCAGTTCAAAATTGTCCAGGCAGCCAAAAAAGCTTATCTTCAATACCTTCATACCAGGGTTATAACTTATTTATCTGCCAGAACTGAAATGTCTGAAAATTATTCCTGTTGAGTTCTGGTTCCTTTCTCTCTCAGTTGGGAGATGTAAAGAGTTTAATATTTCAGCTTTTCAGACTTGGATGTTGATGGTGGCCATGAATATCCCACACCACACTCACATTTCAACACGCAGTTACAACCCACATATAACTGTTAAAAGACTGGGAGTGCTGGGCTAATGGGTCCTTTTGCAGTCAAATCAGCACAAAGTTCACCACTAGTATCAAGATTTCCAAGAGCTTGCAAGATCAACATACTTTGCAGCACAAGGTTAGTGACATTACAGGAGGGTGAATTATTTTGGGTGTGCATGCCCTGTGGGTGTTCAATGGGTGTATCAGTTATCTGGGGTATAACCAGTCTGGGTTTTAGCTGCATCGGTGGTTTATGTTCTTTGGAGCCAGATTATTGATATCTTATATCTTATGTATGCCATTGGGGACATTTGGTCTATAGTGACTTGTTACTCTAGATCCAGATCTTTAGTATATAATAACAATTTCTGTCTCATATAGTCCTGTTCATGTTTATGCTAACCAATTGCTTGACCTGATGGAACAAAGTTACTGATACATCTGATAATGGGTTTGATATATATTTTTGGAATAGATTGTACCCTCAAATGTACCAGATATTGAAGATGCAGCTAGACTTTGCATTACCATTAATGAGGAGCAGCTGCAATCCTGGGTTCATGTTTTCTACAATTGAAACCAGAAGGATTGATTGGTAAACTATATGATCTGTGCATATCCAAGTTTATAGATGCAAATGGACACATCATTTGAATCCATTGCAAAAGAGATGTGGCATGTGCCGCACTTGTCTATGGTGAGATCTGGGCCTATGCTGCAGATGTGCACCATTATTGCTACTACTCTCATGATAGTCAAAGTGCACAGTATCAGATTGATAATCCTTGCTGCCAACCAATTGTGTGTTATCCAAACTGCTAGTAATGATCAATATTGACGAAAAGTTTGCAGATTACAATTCATATTCCAGTTAGCAGGGTGCAATACATCACTTTTGCTTCAGAGGTGATTCATTTTCCCATTGCTTGTTCTGCCTCTACTCCACCACATATTGTATATTTTTTCTTAGATAGCTGGCTAGCCTTTATCAGGTGTGTCTTCAAATAAAGCATATACTCCAAACAGTTCAGTATTTGAGAAGGATAAACTCACAATTTATGTACTTTACATACTACCATGGAATAAATTCTTTGCCCATGCCTCAGATTTTGGTTGCTTGGCTATGTCTTAACATTATTCACAAATATTCATCCAAGTTTTGGGCCTTGTTCAAAGTTAATACACAAAGATGCCCAATTAACAGAGGCCCTAAAATAGGACACCTCAAGTTTTACCATTGTAGATTAGTTGTGCTGCATACCCACAGTAATCTACAAGGAAACCTTTTCAAAAGCATATGTGGTATAGTATCTCATGATTGTGGGCAACTTGACCACAATACATTAAAATCACAGATTGTCACACAGATGTCAGAGATCACATTAGCACCAGCTCCATGTCAGCTTCAAGGTTGACAATCACTCTGCATACAAGTAACATATTGCAGCCTGCTAACAACCCCCTGAATTTAGTGGTAGTTGGCAGATCAGAATTCTCAGAGTACAAACTCACCTGTCTTGGTGAGATTCAAAACAAGCTCAATCACAAAATACATCTAAAGTTAGAGTTTGGTGAAACCAAACTTTGAAAGGATGATGGAGTGTCCTGTGGCTTTAGGTTCAACTCCATACACAATCAAATGCAGAACCTTAATCAATCTGTCCAACCAAGATGTTTCATCTTCAGACATTAAACCCTAGCATTTGGTCCAGAGAAGCTTATTGAATCTACACAAACAAAGCTCACACCATCAGTTCCTGTGATCACCCAAAATCACAGAACCCATTTCTGTCCAGCTCAATGGTTTAGCTGCTGGGAAAGAGGACTTGCTTTTCCCTTCAAAAGATTCATGGCAGAAATTGCTCTTCAACCTAGCTGCACTCCACTATGATCTTTTTAGTTCAAATATGAGCTAAGATGTCCATAGTTTATGATCAATGGAGAAGATAAAAGAACCAGAAGAGAAGAATGTCAAGAGCCATTTGAGGCCGACCACCGCATGAATGTGCATGCAACAACTGCCATAGCAAATCTTGCCCTGGCCAGTGGTGACCGTGTTGAAGGTGCAGGTGCATTCTCCTGAGTTATATTGTTATCTTGCACTGGTCTCACCTGTACAGCACACTGGAGCTCAATGTCAGGCATTTGCAACAGTACTTTTCCAAGTGGCATTAATGACCTTTGCATAGAAAATTGAACACCATATGCACCATTCCAGACGTAAAGCTGCAGGTCAATAAACATACTGGGCAATAAACAAGCTCTGTCAATCAAAAGGTCCCAATCATCTGGGTTCTAACAAAGCCACCACACATGCAAAAAACCTTTTCAAACATCAATTGACTAACATGTGGCCCTTGTTCCTAAGTTTGGAATTTGGACTCTGAGTCAAGCACATCACCTGCGCCTCTGGTGCAACTGGTATTGCAGAAGTGTCAAGTGTGACAACTAGAGATACGCGGTTTGATAGCAGCGATGCAATGCTGGCTGGGGTGACTGCTCTACATTTCTTGACTTTGATCTTCACAAGACTAGGGCATCCACCCACGAGTGCCTCCATACCCCTGTCAGAGATTGGACAACCCTTGATGCACAGTTTCTTCAGAGCCAGGCACTTGTCTGCAATGCAGGAAAGCTCTGAATCCCCAAATGTATCACTTGTGCAGATTGCTAATCGCTCAAGGCTTAAGCAATTTGAGGCCAAAAGGCTGAGGCTAGACATTGTAGCATTAAGACCAATTATAACAAGTTCCTGTAGGTCTTTGCATTTTCTGGCCACAGTGGCAAGACCCTCATCACCCACTCGGCTGTTCTTCCAGCCATCAACATGCAGCTTGCGCAGATCAGGGCAACCATTTGCAATCGATGAGAGCCCCTTGTTTGTGCACTCGGCAGGCTTCACAACATACAAGACTTGTAGGTTTGTGCAGCGTGCAACTGCTTGTAAACCCTGATCAGTTAAGGTCACTTTCTCCATATGCAGCTCAATGAGACTAGTCATGTGCACAGTGATGGCTTCAAACAGTCTATCCCAATTACCAGAAACCCTTGAAAGCATAAGAGTGTGCAAATTCTTGGAGCCTGCAATGAGAGGTCCAAGTAACTGTGCATTGGGAAGCTCCTTCAAACAGAGTCTTCGAATACTGCAAGTCCCTGGGCGGACAAACTCAGATGATTCCATGAAGCCTCTCAGTCGCTTCACTGTGAGATCCTCAAGATTGGCACAGTGCTGCAGGATGGAGTTCAAACCTGGAGGACCAAATTGACAAGAAGCACATGAGAATTTTTGCAAAGGGCCACAAACTAGTGCAAATCGATCAATCCCACTGTCCGTCAATCCCTTGCAAGCCTTCAGTTTCAGCTTCTGCAGCTGCTGGCATCGCTGCCCGATCACACAAAGCGCATCGTCGTCAATACTGCCCCGCTTCCGGTCGCACTTTAGAGTCAGCTTGGTCACATGCTGAAACCGCTCTAGCAATGCCGGCAGAGCCGGCCCAATCTCAAGCCAAGCTTGCAGGGAGAGCCGCTGCCGCGCCTGGCCTTCCACCCTACGCCATCTCTTGGACACCAGCGAACATCGCCTCCTGTCAGCCGGCTCTAGCTTCTGAAAAACAGCAGCGAGACACTCATCCGGCGCAAAAGCAGTCAAATCCAACCCCGAAAACCTCCCTCCTACTCCTCCTCCTCCTCCTTCCCCTTCTTCTTCCTCCTGTTCTTCGTGCTCATGGTCTGCTCCAAGTGCACAAGCTGCTGCAGAGCTCGCTTGCCCCATGGTTGTCACCTCTCTCTAGCTTCCCTTCTTACTCCTTCTCTCCTGCCTGCCTGCCTGCCTGCCTTCCTTCCTTTTCTTGTCACTCCTTCTCCACCTACATAGCCACAAACCCTAATCGCATAGGACCTTTCCAACCCCACCCAAAAAAACAGAAAGAAAAGAAACCCAACATACACACTTACTCTAGGGTTACAATGCCCACCCACCCAACAACACTGATATCAATCATCATGAAATCAATAGGAGTATGATGCCTGCTGATGAGAAACAGAGGGACCACCGCCAAGCAGCAAGGAGTCAGCTCTTTTGAAAAAATGAGAGAAAGGGTCTCCTTTCAAAGCTAAAAAGCTATGTCCTCCTCCCTCCTAATCATCATGCCATTCATTGCCATATCCCAAAAATAGAGCAAATCAAGAAGAGAAAACGAGAACCCCCCGATCTGCACCACAAGACAGACAGCCGGACAGACAGACAGACAGACTCACAGACTCCAGAAGCGAGTGTGTAAAAAACAACAACAACAACAACAACAACAACTACTACTACTACTACAACTGTGTCATCATCTTTATCACACACACACTTCAAGCCAAGGTTTGGTGATGTTATCGTCTGTACAAGGAAGCAACCAAAAAGAAAAGAGCAAATGATGACGCAGAGCGTTATGGGTTATCTGAATTATGCCGATGATGAGGATGATGATGATGATGGGTTGAAGAAGAAGAAGAAGAAGAAGAAGAATCAAAATCTATAAGCAAAAATCTTAGAGTATATTTCAAGGCAAAAAACACTTGGGACCCACATGCTGGGCTCTTCCTGGGGTCCTCCCTCCATCCCTCCCTCCCTCCCTGCAGTGTGCAGACTGCAGTCGGGCGCGGCGGCCATTGTGGGATTCGAGGCGTACAGCCAAGTCGCATGCTCCTTCTTAATGATACCCGGAGCAACAGCACATGCGCCATAATGGCGAGGGATGGGGCCCATGCTCTGGTTTTGGGCAGGGTGGGATTCACAGTGTTTTTTATTATTGGCGAATTTTCGCGAAATCCCTACCTGAAAAATGTGATTTCGACCAATATAAAGGATTTTTCATGGAAAATTGGTCCAAATTCGCCAAATTTCGAAAAGAAAGAAAAATTCAAATCGCCATATTTTTACATTAAGTTCCAGTAGGTAGCCAAAAATTTTAGAAGGATCCTGGTTTTTTTCTACTTTCATATCTGGCATGCAGCCAGAATTGGCTAAATTAGTTTCTGGATGGTTGCCACCTTGGCTACGTCACAAAATCCTTTTAAAAAAAACCCTGGGTGGGAAGTTCCAGGGTTTCTTTAAAGCGGGGTTTCTTTTTCCAATTTTGTGATGTAGCCGAGGTGGCTATCATCTTGAAAGTGATTTAGCCTAATTTGACCACATGAACTAATATGGAAGTAGGAGAAAATCACAAGGTACCACCCTCAATTCTCATTGACTCCCCTGAATTTGTAACCCTTTTGCTTCTTGGATGAGAATGTCATAGTCGCACTCTTTTTGGATGAAAAGAGGACATCTCAATTCTCATTGCCATCCGTTATGTGCAATAACCAACACCCTCTTGCCACTTACCTCACCTCGACTCAAGGGACTTGAGATGGATATGGATGTGAGCAAGGGGGTGGGGGGCATGTCCGGACTCCATGTATAAGTAAAGCCTTTGGGGGTGGGTACATATATGATTATATTGGCACATCGATTCAGGATATGTCAAATGGATCACATTAATAACCCATTTTGTGTGGAATCATTATAATATGTTGGCCTTGCCTACCAAGGCAAGGATATTGTGTTCACATCCATTATAGAGTATAATAGCTTAAGGGATTTTGGTCCCTAGGTAATAGGTCTATTTTTATATGAGGATTTTTGAAAGATGATATTTTGGCTTGCCATTGAAACTTGAGATTAGTTATAGAGGTATTATAATATCTTGAAGGATTTTGGCTTTTTTTAGAGGATTTTTGAAAGATTGTATTTTTGCCTGGTGAAATATTTGAGAGTTTTCATAATCCTTCTTTATCCTTAAGATACTTACTTTTTAATGTAAATGGCAAGGCCATAGTGTGAAACACCCCTTGTTCAAAGATAGTCTCCTCTCTATAGCCTTTATCCGATCAAGTAAGAAGGAAAAACCCTGTATATATATATATATATATATATATATAATTTTATTTATTTATTTATTTATTTATATTTTTAAAAAGGCAGGGATGGAACATACCACTAATAATACACTAATCAAATAGAAGACACTAAATCTAAATAGGTAAGGTGTTGTTCTTAAGGAGGGCTATTAGTCCAGGCCAAAAATAGTGGCAGCCAATATTAGGAATTGAATTTCCACGCAACCAAAAGGCCTAGTGTGTCACAAAGTCCTTTATGTAACTTGCATCAAGGAGGCTTTGTTTTGTTTTGTCTACCCACCTTTTGTTTGTATTCTCAGTCATAGATTTTATTTAATAATAATAAAATAATTTAAAATTACTTATTTTAATTTTTCCAATAAATTAACATTTAATATTATTTTAAAACTTCTATTTTTTTTAAAAATTATTTAAATTTTCCAATTTTTTGATGTAGCTAAATTGTGGAGATCATCATCTGTAAGAAAATTATTTAGTGAAATTTTATTATTAGAATATTTTTTTAATGAGAATTTATTATTAAAAAAAGAATTCTTCTATACTTTTGGTAATTTGGAGATTTTTTTTTTAATTAAGGAATTTCTAGATTTGGCAACTGAAAATCCTGGAAAACAATTTCTTTTCACCATTTCAGGAAAAGAAATTCAATTTTGTGATGTACCTGGAGTGGAGATCATCCATATTGCTATTCAGCTAAATTTAGCTATCAAACCATATAAAAAAAAGAAAAGAAAAACTAAAGCATCTTTCTATACTTGTGGATAACTTACTGGAACATAATATAGAATCTATATATATATATATAATTTATAAATTTGGTGACTGAAAAATCCCCAAAAAATTTATTATTCACTATTTTGAAAAAAAATACCATTTCAGAGAATTAAAATTTCACTTTGTGGCGAAATTCACCAGGAAAAAAAAAAAAAAAAAA
>Ga0209611_10007251_pt1 | contig 17827 bp, 17 predicted proteins | sample S1TSphgellanicum_3_FD_187693 | JGI IMG/M metagenome (GOLD analysis project Ga0209611, IMG submission 187693) | Host-associated microbial communities from peat moss isolated from Minnesota, USA - S1T2_Fc - Sphagnum magellanicum MG (SPAdes) (version 2) | ecosystem: Host-associated > Plants > Peat...
CAATGGCCGACTACCCATTGCCCCAGGCAGTGAAAGTTAAATAGTCTCTCGCTTTGTCCAACTCGTCTTTTCGCGTTCATGGGTGGCGACGGGGAACATTTAGCGTCTCGCAACAAACAAGCAGTGCACACCGGATGTACTAAGAGCATCTCCACCAACGCTCAGTATGCACTGCAGCACAAGGTGGGCCCAATTTCGATTGGTGAATCATTCGTTTTTTTAAGGGATTCCAAGAAAAATTTACCATAACGAATTTTCAAATGGAAAAGTGAACAAATTCACATAATGCTAGTGAACTAGGACCCGTGCTATTGGCCAAATGAATATTTATCACTATGTGAAAACATGTACCACGCTTATGCATCCTACTCATTGAAAACTTGAACTACGTGAGAGTTAGTCTTACATTAGGTACCCATGAGAATTTTCATATGGTCCTAGTTCACTAACATTATGTTAGACATATGAACATACCCATGAAAATTCTTATAGGCAATGTTTGTAGTCTATGTTTAGCCATTGAATCAAAGCTAAACATAAGCCACAAACATTATCAGTTTTGATCAAAAATAATCGTAAAAGACACTTTTAATCACTTAAGACAAATCGAAAAGAAAGTGAGGTTTTTTTCTAGTGCTTGGGAGTGTGGAGATTCATTCCTTCACATTTTCCTAAATTTTTGAGAGCTTAAAATGTGATTCTCGAGCTTCATTTTTGGTGCACACTTTCGCAAGCCCTTGTTTTGGTCACGAGCCCAAGGTTAGAGTTACAACAAATGAGCAAAAAAAATTTATTCATGCCCTTGAATTACAATCTTTTTCACTTGAAATATTTGATAAAAATCCAAATGCCATGTTTGAAACTGTTGTTATAGATGTTGATGATGAATGTGTTCCTCTTCCCAAAATCCTTAAAAAGGTTGTTGTTAATGTCAATTGCAAATTTCAAAAGATTTGGGCTATGAAAATGCCATGGGTAGAGCCCATTTTTAATGAAGTTGGGCTGGTTTCTGCTATGAATGTTGTGTTTGTACCAAAATTCAAAGGAAGGAAAAAAAATTGGTTATTAAATCAGACTTTATTGTTAAACATCCAAGTAATATTAAGGGTTTTAATGGTAAATGGATCATGGATCCAAAATGTATGCAAGTGAAAAATGAAATCTTTTATGCTCAACTTTTTACAACCATTATTTTCTAACAGCTACGCAATGGTTAAGCAATGGAAGACAAGATAAATTTGTTTAATTTACAATTTTTTTAATTTGTTGAATAAAGGTAAGCCAATGACTAACTATGAAGGTTTCTAATCCTTGTATGAAATTTTTAAGTTTCAATATAATCCTAAAAAACACTAATCTAGTGGGGTTGGTTGGGAAATTGTAGAACATGTATAGAATGAAGTTTTAAAAGTTACTATGTTGTCCAAAATTCCGATTTTATTTCTTTTACATGTGATGAGGTCGCAACCATGGATGAAGCAAGTTGGGCAAATGTGCATGGCTACTTTATGCAAGATTGGTGTTGGACACCATTTTTGAATTGAATGTGCAACAAGTGATTTATGAATCTTATGATAATAGCTTGATTTTACTAATTATGAACTCCTTGATGACACAAAGAGATCTGAAGCAAAAAGATTTAGCTTCAAAGCTTGTGTGTTTGAGTGTTGACAAGTTAACACCTTCCAAGGCCTTAGATCAAGAGTGATAACCTAGATATAACATCAATATGCCCCATTTATTGTTGATGTGTATTGTATGGCACATCAAACCAATTTTGAAATACAAACCCTTTCAAACCTACCTTTGGTTTTTCGCATTGAAAATCTATTTCAATGCTTGTATGATTATTTTAACCACATCCCCAAAAGGCATTTGGAGTTTAAAATCATGGAATTTAAGGGCAACCTAATTTTTAAAACACTAAGTCAAGATGGATTTCTATGATCAATTTTGTCAAATGTGCTTTGTTTCAATATCACTTTTTTTTCATGAAAATGGCATTGGATGCACCCATAATACCCTTTACCAAATCTAATTTGTCTTTGCAAACTAATGTAGAAACCTTGTCGGGCTTGAATTTAGTGATGTAAATGTTAAAGGTGATACATTCCTTGATTAAATTTACACAATTAAAGGATTTTTTGTTTATGATTTCATAACAACAATCAAGATCTATGAAAAGGATGTATATCACATGTTCTATGACATGTAGTCTTCTTTTGAAAGTAATTTGTTCAATAATTTCATTGCCTTGACCAACATTATTCATGAGAACACCAATCTCCATTGGATTACAAATTTGAACATTCCAATTGATCATCTAGCTTGTGAGTTTGTTGGCACCACATGTGGGCAACATCTTTACATCAAATTGGGGCATCAATTTTTGTGACAAAGGAGATATATGGAAATGTTGCATATGTGAAGTGAAAATGTCACTTGAAGCTGTCATTTAGCTTATTGCTGAAATTACAAGGCTAGTTCCCTACTCAAAATTTTACAAACATAATACTACTTGCAACCAAAACTTGAAAAAAGGTTCAATGTTCATTTGGCAATCATCAAAGTAGCCTTCTATTAGCCTAAAAAGGTAGGACTTGATAAAATATGGGTTTTTAACTTGTTTTCAAATGCTGTTCTTAACCTTCAAAGATCTATGTTGTGTATAACATGACAAACAATGTTAAGTTGGCAATGTAAAAACCTTTTCATGTCAACCCCATCACTAAATTGTGGAGAATCTTCATTTCCTTTCAAATTAAAAATAATAAAATCCCAAAGTATATCAAGTTCATTGAACTTGCTATCGTGCAAATAATTGGTTCTTTTGAAAATAAACATTGCTTTTCTATGTTGACCTTCATGACAACAAAATCATGGAATCAATTAACCATGCATCTGGAGCTTGTCATTCACATGTCCAGCTAGAAGTTCTTCACTTTGTAAAACTTTCCTTTTGGAACAATTATTCAAAATTGGGAGGATAACAAAATTCAATATGGTGCAAACAGTTGAGGCTTGAGTCACTACCAACTTGCAAGTTGTAATTTCCTTCATATCCTTATAATACCTATATCTTTTTTATTTCTAATTTTTTTTTGACATTTGAATTTTTGGATAATGGATAGTAATAAAGACATTGTGAGTTTTAAAGATGATTTGAAATCTTGATTTGGCATGCATGTAGCAACAACTAGCTAGTTGTATTCTAATTGGCAAAGTGAAAATACTTCCCTTTGTTCCCATGATCTATGGTTTTTTGGAATCTACATCCAATCTACATCATCATATCTTACTCAATTAATGAACTTTCTTTTGTAGACTAGGCTTTATGTTGTAATGGGCAAAGCTTTTTATGGTCAGGGTTTGATTCCCCACATAACATGTTGTTATTAATTAGATTTAAAATAACACTCATTAGCAAAAAAATCAAATTAAGGGATGATGGAATGTAGTTGCAAATTTGACTCAAAATAACTCCCAATAACAAATCAAAATTGATCATTTTATTTCTTTTGTCTAAGAAAAAAACTACATATTTGCCCACCATGTAGTTGGACAAATAGACCCTCAATGTGTCCATGTGACAATTCAAGCTCTAGTAAAGACTACCATGTAAAAACTTAGCTAAAACTAAAAACTCACCAAAAAAATAATTGCCACCCATAAAGATAAAAAAAAGTCCATGTCATAATAACAAATTCAAAGATAATGTGAAACATTATCTTTTCACCTTGTGCCTTAAATGAGCATAATGAACTTAATTTTTCAAAAACCTTCTAGTACCAAGATTTGAATCCAAGACATCACTAATTAATAATCCCCAAACTAATTTCCTTGTAATTGGGATCTCTAAATCCAAATATAGCACCAAAAAAAAAAAAAGGTCTTCAAAACTCATCATGTAATTAAATCCTGAATGGAAACTATTTTAAATCAAACTTATTTTACATATGATTGAATTTTAAACAATGTAATTTTCATGCACTTCATATATTAAATTTTGAACCACTTAAATCTAAGTTTGGCTTTAGGACATGATATTAATTCAAGCATGGAGACCTTCAATTGGGCAAAACCCAAATTCAAATCATGGCCCACAAAATTCAAGTTGAACCAAAGAGACATTCCTCTCAACAAATGTGAAACTTTAAATCCAAATTGTATGTTAGACTAAGAATAATTCCTTCATGGAATCCCTAATTAAGCCAATCTTTAATTTAGAATTCCTTTGAAACATGCCAAGTCAACAGAACAAAATCACATCCCCAAATGAATTTGTTGACTCTAATTCAATTCCTTACACCAGTGTGATTAAAAGCAAGATCCTAAACAAAGTAAATTGGACCAAATCAAAATCCAATATAATAAACTACTGTGGCCCCATGTATATTATAGATATTACTATGACCCCAAGTAATGTTATTCTAGAGGACTATAAGAGACCAAATCAAAATTATTGAACCCATCAAAATTTAGTATACTATAAATCAATATGGCTTTTTATGAGATTAGACCAAACTTGAATGCACTTTAACCTAATTTCAAAGTATTTGAACTTCAAAAGTTTGTCATGCATATTGAGGACTGAAATATGACATAATGAACATAGAGAAATAATGCATGGAATTGGCTTGAAAGTGAATATATACATGTTCGATGCTATTGGGAGGGACTAAGGCCTGGTTGATTGTGTGAATTTAAGTTGCAATCATCAATGTACATTTCTGGGACTCCCTTGCTATACACAACTAAGACCTGGACCATTTGTGTCCCATTGGCACATAGGTTTGGAGATTCTATGACTCTGTATTTGCTTCAAGGGTGTGATGTTTGAAATACTCCAACACAGCCTGCAGCAATTATATGTGAACCATAGGCAGGATGTAAATTTCAACATTTTTCATTGGCTTTCAAAGGATTCTGGTCAACAAGTAAAAACACAACTTATGAATCACCAGATGTGACATCATATCTTGATGAGTGTGGCCTGTGCCTTTGCCCCAAATGTTACAACATCCTCAACTGATTTTTCCTTCCAAATCCTGATTTTTTGGAATTGATTTGAATTTCAGTGGCAGAAATCATTAAAAATTAATATCTCCCACATTCTGAATCCAAATCTCACTAAATAAATTCCATTAAATCCTGCTCATCAAGATCTTTCCAACCACATCAAAGGCACATTCCAATTCCTCCGAAATTTTTAGCTACGATTTAATTTAATTTTCAGTGAAAAAATCATTCAATATTCAAGAAATTCTACACCACAAGTCCAAACAGCATCAAACCAAGCCAATGCACCCATCCTCGAGAGCTGTCCAAAAAGACCAAGAATGCACGCTGAAGCATCCCGGTCTGATGGATCTCATAAGTACAAACAAAACAAAACAACAAACTGCCTTGCTTCATAGATAGATTCCAATATGCTAAGGGATAAAATAGAGGTATTTGGGAGCATTGAATGCCCAATTTAGGCCTCACCCATGAGACGCCCAATGGTAACTTCAAGGTGGGTTTGGAACCATGGTTGTATCTGTAGCTTGCATTGTGCTGCCTTGGACTGCCTTTTTTTTGGTGTCACTTTGTTGGGCTCTTTCTTGAAGGTTCCATGAGAGTAAATACTTGAGCCCCATTTTTATGGAGCTGGTTGCCAATCATAGGGTGAAACTGTTGTGAGCAATTTCAGGCCACTTTGGAAATTTTTGGGGGGTGACATCACTGTTCTAGTGTAATAGTAGTAATTTTTGTTGCAAATAGACCTTGTTACCCTGGTACCCACATCCTTTTCCATCCTGAACAAAACAAGATAATTGGGGCTGTCATTTGCGGTTGCCCTTGATTCTTGATTTTTACTAACCACAAGAGCATGGCCTCTGCAGTTCACTTTTCTCATCTCAATGGCAATGACTCACAAGAAGATTTAGCCACTTAATCTGGCCATAAGCTAAATAATGAGAGTAGATTTTTGAAAAATCCTTCAATATTTTGGGGTACTTACTTGAACAATGTATATAACTTTGGTGAATTTTCTTAGAATTTGGTTGAATTCTAGGTACTAAAAATCTCAAAAAAGAATTTATCACTTTTAATTTTTCATATAGCTTTTTGGCTATATATATAGCCAACTAAAAGAGGCTGACGCATGCATACATAGCAAAAATCAGAAGTTAGCCATGGTGTCATATGAAAATGGGCATATGTTCTTTAGTTGCCTAGTTAGAAACACATTTTGCCTTCATTGAAGTGCAACTATAACATGGAATTTATTATAGGCTATGTATAGGTAATGTTCACTATTTATCATGGACCATTCTTGTGTAGTGAAAATATACACATGTACTTGCCCGATTAATGGGTTGTAAACGATCACATCACTCACATAGGATTGCAGTGAAAGTGGAGTATGGCTTAGGGCCATTGTTGCTTGTACCTGCACTGGAAGGTTTGGATGAGGTTGAGTAGTTGAATCCAGTGAATCCACTGGAACACAGCTGGGAGCCTGAAAATATGCACAGCTTTCCACATCCCTTCTTTCAAGGTTCATGGAACACATGTTAGGATGCAAGCCTCCTCCTTCCTAAGTCAGGCGGTAGTCCGAGGCTTACCTATTTCTCCACTTTCACCCCTTCAGGACACACCTCCCATCATCACAACCAACCTATTGCAGGTGATCGATTTTTGACATGGAGAAATATGGCTGACCCCTACAATGGATCGATTTTTGACACAAAAAGATTTTGACATCTAATTTGAGCTAACTTCACCTCTTGTAAATTCTCCCTTTTCTTTTTTCTTATTCCTTTTGTACATCTATGGTGTGTTTATTAATAAAGTTTTACAGGGTTTCATCATCATGACACGGTCCTCTTGCCATGAAGATCAATGTTGAAAATTCAGACCACCCACAAAACAGTACCAGATATACCAGACATGCCAGGCATGGGGAAAAGAAGAAGAAAAACCCCTGATTCCAGGACCAGTCTGGTATGTTGAAAAGTTGATACTGGCACAACATTGCTTCAAACCAGCACCAGCTGCAATAGGAAATGTTCCATGAAGTTCCCTAACTAACATGTCTCAAATTTTCTCAAAATGTGAGACCAATTTTTTTAAAAAACTATAGCAAAGTTTGAACCAGTGTTGTGCAAGTATTAGAAATTATGGCAACCCCTCACTGGTTAAGATCTCATCAGATTTTCCTAGTGTATTTTAGGAAGGCACCTTACCAGGGCTACTTTTGCCTATTGGAAAGGGTAGGTGTACTAGACCCCAGTTATGCACCATGACTATGAATGCTTAATAAGATTTTCATTATGCTATTTTATTTGTAGAACAATTGCACCCATTAAAAAATTTGCAATGAAAAATTATGCTGAAGCAACCTATAACTCTCTGCTGGCAACTTCTTATCTAATTGCATCTATCTCTGATTCAGTTGATCTCATCACTTACATCAACCTCTTTGTTGCATTATATTTGTCCTAATCTTTAGGGAACAAATTGCATTCTTTCAGGTTGTTTTTTGCTTTCAAATAGATCGACAATGGATGGAAATTGTGAATTTGTACTATCCCATTTCTTGCCCGTTGCTCTTTTATTTCGTTTGTGTCTGCACTTTCATCCTGTCTATGAGTATCTCATTCACTTTCAAAACGTTTTTTGTCCTTTCAAAGTTCACATCATTAATACCCAAACCAACATCGCTTTTTGTTTCTGGTGTTTCTAGAGGAGAATAATATTCCTTGTTACAAGCCTCTATAAATGTATACTCCCTCAACTCCTTTGTTGATTATTTCCACTGAATAAAAATTAATATTGGGAAACAATTTCAATTGATTATAGTTGTTTCTTCTTAACAATGTCATTTTCTTCCATTTCAATGCCATTTTTAACAATCAACATTGAACCGAAATTTTTACAAAATATAGGATATTTATAGTTTAGCCAACAACTTTCATTTGTATCTATGCCTATGGTTACGAACATATGATGGTGAACCACCTTCCTCCCATTTTGCGATTCAATCGTGAGTTGGTTGCATGGCACACAAGATTTGTCATCCTTGGCTTTTGTGTTTTTTCCTTTTTCAGATGTTGATTGCAATGGTGTTTTTGACTTCTCCTCTTCCTCCTCCTCCACTAAGGTTCCCATTTTCTATTCTACTAATGCATCCCAATACGCATCATATTTTTAAATAGCCACATCATATTTGTCACCTTTTCTTTCCTTTCATTTTTTGGCCACTTCTAAAAGGGTTTCTACCAATGAATATTTGACGCACCCCACACTCTTCAAAAGACTCTAATGTGAGTCCGAAAATGAAAACAACAAAAGCAAGAATTAGGGTACATTCTTTAACTCGTAACATTTCGAAGGTAGAAGGGCATGTTAGAATTTCGGGATGGGGATTATAACAAGTGACAAGTGAGTCAATTATTCACACACACCTTCATAAACCAAACGACAAGTTGGTTAATGTGTGATTAAAACTCTTTTGGTGCATGGATGAACCACTAACATACATGGACTCACAAGACTCATCACAACCTGAACTTGAAGGAAACCACCACCTTTTCCTTTATACCCAAACCAAACATCGTTTTTTATTAACCACAAGGGCTACATCCAAATATCATTTTGTCTTAGGACTCCTTACTTGGGAATCCTGAAATTCTTCAAATTAGGTCTCTTGGCACTTTGGAGGGTCATAACTTATTTTCAAAACTTTTGATTGAAATGTGGTCTAAAGCAAAGTTGTAGCCTTCATCGAGATCTTTCCAATGATATATGGCATGCCACTTGCACATGCATATTTTAGGGCGATTCTTGACTTTTAATAGGAGGAGTCAAATTAGCACTTTGACTCTCGACACTTCTTTTGGCCATAACTTATGTTTTAAATTCAAATGAGTCATGTGAGCCCATTTTAAACATTTACATTTCAAGATCTTTTCAATGATATAAGGAACATGCTAATCTAATTAATTTTGACCCCTAAAATACGTCTTTGAACATTCGAGATTCCATAGGGATTCTAACTCTCAAAATGAGAGTCCACTTGGGAGTATGTGGGTTCACTCCCTCACATTCCCAGGAATGCAAATGAAACTCCCATGTTGCATTCTCAACCTGCACCTTTCCATGCCTTTGCTTTGGTCGCAAGCCTAAGGTTAAGGTCGTGACAATATTAGTTTATTTTGTTCATCCCCAACATGTATTCTGGTTAACACAATAATCGAGTCCTACAATTTCAGTTTGTTAGTTACACTAGCCACGGATGGTACTTAGGAACTTGTTGCAAAATGTTCACAAAATTTGGATTAAACATCCATATCATTATGGCACATACTTGTATTTTTGCATGTTATTTTTTGATGCCCTATATCCCATTTTAACATTATAGTTAGCATCTATCGCTTTCATTTGTCTATGATCCATTATTAGATACAAATCCAAGTCTTGAGGAGTTATAACAAGCATTTTCATAGTTCTAAACCTATACTTGCAATGAAAAACTTTCGTGTCCAACCTGCCTCTTTTTTATTACATATAATCATTAAAAAGGTTTTTGTCCATTTTGCATTTATCATCTTTTAACATCCCTTTTAATGTGTTGGATGTGAACACTTATGGTTATCATTTGTTGACATTATATTATTTGATCAATGATTATATATTTCAATACTCATAGCAAAAAAAATTGATTAATTTCAAATTAATTTAAGATGTTTCAATATGTGTGATTCAACACCAATTCATTCATTTGATAGTGGACACCTTTGTAACACATTACTTTTTATATGTTTTTTACTTTTTTCAAAGTGTGAGAAGTACTAATTACATAAGCATATGCATAACCTTTTATTCATTAATTGGCCTCATCACCAATTAGAAAGCATGCAAGGTATGCATTATCGAAATTATTCATGACAGGAAATCAAGTAGTTCAAAAGCAGTTCAAAAATAAAGAAAAATCTATTTTGTGTCTTGTTTCTTCCCTCCTCAATGAGCCTTTAGAGCTCTATTATCAAAACAATTTGCAAAGATTAAATACCCCCTTTCTTTGTTAGTTTTTTATGTGTATGCTCTTGGTGGCAAGTGAAGGGCACGAACGAACAAATTGTTTGGCCCTGAGGTGCTCATTTTATTTGGGAAATAAAAAATATAAATTTTTTGGGCGCAGCCCTCTGCCCATGAAGGGCAAAGAGCGCAACTCTCTTCGCTTTGCAAATAGTTTGCAGCAAAAATGTATTTATTTCCCCAAAATACCAACACCAAAATTTTTTAAAATAAATAATATTAAAAACGCCATCATTAGGGCAAATAAAACAATAGCTTCTGTTAAAGAAAAACCTAAAATGGCATAACCAAATAATTGTTTAGCCAACGATGGATTTCGTGCAATAGAATGAGGTTGGATAGGGGTTATTTTTGTGTTGCCCTTTTGAATTGAAGTAAACATTTATAGTTTTGTTTCCTCATGTTTTTTTCCTCATATATATCCCTTTAGTTTTGTTATAATTTTTTTTTAAAAATACATTTTTCTGCCATAATTACAATTGAATCCATTTTATTTCAATCCATGATCAATTCATTATATATGATTTCTACATTTGGATAATTCATATTATTATGTGTATTGCACAGTGTGATTGAATAAACAATATTTTCTCGTCAGAGGTTCGAATGTCATTTTCTTCAACTATCCCACATTTTTTGTGGTTTCAATGGCAATCTAATCATTTGCCAATTCACAAGTGGTTGGAGGACTTTGTTTTGTTTGTGTTGTGGGACCCAAGCTCACCTGCTTGGAATTGCTACAATCTTTTTTTTGGTTTTTCAATTTTTGTTGCTAATAATTCAAATAGGGCGATTAAGTCTTCCTTTGATAAATCTTTTAAAAAGTTAGCAAAGTAATGTTTTGGAAGTGGCTTTTTCAGGCTTGTTAGTTGTATGAAAAGTTCCATTACATGTTTAAACATCGCCCAATGGTAGTTTTTTATGTTTTGTTGTATTAATTTGGGGTTTCGCCTTGGCTTTTTCTTTCCAATAAATGAACTTGATATTTTTATCTTTTCATTTGCCCACCATTAGGTGGCCCATTCATCTATGTTATCCACTTTGTCTTTTTGTAGACTCCCCCATTTCTTGATTTCTATTAGTCCGCATAATGGGTCAAATAGATTGTCACCTTGAAGAACTTGCCACAGTTATTTTATTTGCTTGGAAATTGTTTCCAAAATTGAATGTAACAATGCATTTTCAATCATGCATTGAATTATGAAGAGTAGTTTGCTAGTAATTAGTGATCTGTTTGTCATTGTTTGGGAGAAATCCAACTAAGATGGTAATATTGAATAATACAATTAAGTACTTGAATTAATAATATTGGGTGCAATGATCCAAATATTTTATTGAGGTAATAGGCATGCAATATTATATCAAACATATATCAAATGTAATAAAATAATGAAATGCAAATAGATAATAAAGGGGACATAATGGTGTTCGAAATTTATTTGAAATGTAATGACAATGCAATTACTATATATGGGTTTTACATGCATTCTGTGCAATTCCAAGGATTGATTCAGTACTATATATGCATCCTTTGGAGTTCTAGGGACTAAATGGGTATGTATATGCATCCTTCGGAATTCAAATAATCAAGAATTTTGGATGAATCACTAGATTTTTTAAGAAGCAACGTCTATGTTCAACTTCAACCCAAATTCATATCAAAAAGTTTATTCAACCACAAATTACTGCAAAGAATGGTACTTTGGTTTCTCATTCAATTGTTGGGACGCCTTTTTTTTCAACTATTGTAGATAACTCGTGGTTTTGGGGCTAGGCCTATCATCCAATGATTCACAAGTTGTTTTAACATTTTGATCCTTAAATCTTGTGGCACCCAAGCTCACTTGCTTGAAGGTGCATATAGTAGTTTAGTGGGTTCCATAAATTATGTTGATAGGAACTTTCCAAGGGTTACCAAAATCCTCCATTGACGAATTTTTTAATAAGCTTGGGAAAAAATGTTTGGAACTAGTTTTTTCAAACTTGTCTGTTGTTGGAAGAAATCCATGGCATCTATAAACATTGCCTAGTGGCAGTCTTCCATATCCTCCTTTAGAATGTTTTTAATTTGTTTCAGCAATGCAATACTTTCTTTGTCTGTCTTTCCATTCCCCCATTGCCATGCCACCCATTGATTTATTTTATCAATTTTCTTTTTCCATTATGACCCCATGTTTTGATTTGTAGCAATTGCTTCAAGGGGTCTAGAAGGGTGTGATCTCTTAGAAATTCCAAAGGCATTTTTTATCATTTTGCATATTTTATTTCATATGCTTGAGATTAAGGTGTATTCAATCATAGTTTCCAAGGTGTTTGGTGTGACCATTGCTATAAATTTTCTTTTTGCCATTGTAAAATAAATGTTTAACAATTACAAATGGGTGATAGTTGTAGAAAATATGGAACTAGGCAATTTAGGTGGAGAGGGGGAAAAAATGTAGTTTGATTATTCAAGCAGCAAGAATGACCCTAAACATAAAAGGTCTGAAAGATTGAATTCAAATTAAAAACAAGTTTAAAATGGTATAGAAAATGTGCGGCTTCATATTGTTTCAATTGCTAATGGGAACATACCTCTTTGAGATGAAAAGGTGGTGTTTTGATTGACATATATTTCTTGGAGATGAAGAATTAATGTTTTGACTAACACATACCTCTTGGGGATGAATAGGTGGTGTTTCAATTAACACATACCTTTTAGTTGTGAATAGGTAGAGTTTGGATTGACACATAATTTTTGGTTGTGAATAAGTTTCCTTCATCCTTTTTTTTGTTCATCTATTTTCATTTATCATCCATTTTATTCGTTTTAATTTTTCATCCATAATTATTGTTCATCCATGTACACATGGTAGATTATTCCTCCATGTCACAAAATATTCTGTGCCATGTGTCAACATAATATTCTAAAAAAAAATCGATCTTCTTCACATGCTCACGTTCACGTGTTCACCAAATAATAATCCCCTTGATGGGGTTAACATGTTCCACAACCTTAGATCAAGAGTGATAGTCTAAATCCAACATAAATATGTTCCATTTGTTGTTGGTGTGTATTGTATGGCACATCATACCAATATTGTAGTACAAACCCTTTCAAACCTACCTTTGGTTTTTCACGTTGAAATTTTGTTACAATGTTTATATCGTTATTTCAATCATATCCTCAAGATGCATTTGGAGTTTACAAAATGGGCAAGGATCATGGAAATTAAGGGTAACAAAATTTTGTGGAACATTAAGATAACATGGATATCTATGATCAATTTTATCAAATGTGTTGTGTCTATGTACTGCACTCTTCTCATGAAAATGGCACTAGATGCACCCACAATACCTTGTGCCAAATCTAATTTGTCTTTGCTAATTAATGTGGAAACTTTGTTGGGCTTGAATGTAGTGATGTAGATGTTAAAGGTGGTACATTCTTTGATTAAATTTGCAAAATTAAGGGATGATTTTGTTTGTGATTTGATAACACTAATGAAGATCTATGAAGGGGATGTGTACCACATGTTTATGGTAGGCAATCCTCTTTTGAAGGTAGTGTGTTCAATAATTTCATTGCCTTGATCAACACTGCTTGTGAAAGCATTAGTTTTCATTAGATTACAAATTTGAACATTGGAATTGATCATCTGGCTTGTGAATTTGTTGAACACCACATGTGGGCAACATCTTTAAATCAAATTGAAGCTTCAATTTTTGTTATGAAGGAGATATACAAGGATGTTGCATTTGTGAAATAATAATGTCAAGAAGCTACCATTTAATTTATTGTTAAAATTACAAGGGTGGTTCATTCCTTGCTTAAGATTTTATGGATATAATACTAGTTGCAACCATAACTTGAAAAAAAGTTCAATTGTTCATTTGGCAATCATCAAGGTAGCTTTCTATTAGCCTAAAAAGGGAGGACTTGATGAGATATGGGTTCTTGGCTTGTTTTCAATTGGTGTTCTTAACCTTCAAAGATCTATGTTGGTATTTAGCATGACAAAGAATGTTAATTGGTAATGCAAAAACCTTTTGTTGTCAACCCCATCACTAAGTTATGGAAAACCCTTACATCTTTTTGAATTTTGAAAAATAAAATCCTAAAGTATATCAAGTTGGTTGAACTTGCTATTGTGAAAGTAATTGGTTCTATTGAAGATGAACATTACTTTTTTACATTGACCTTTATGAAAACAAAATTATGGAATCGATTAACCATGCATTTGGAGCTTGTAATTTGCATGTTCAAAAAAAGTTCTTGACTTTGTAGAACTTTCCTTTTGGAGCAATTATTCAAAATTGGAAAGACAACATAATTTGGTATGGTGTAAAAAGTTGAGACTTACACTACTACTAACTTGCAAGCTTTTAAAAATAAAAAAAATCCTTCTAATGCCTATTTCCTATTTATTTATTGTGGCATTTGTATTTTTTGGATAATGGATAACACCATGGGCATTGTGTGTTGTTAAGATGATTTGAAATCTTGATTTGGCATCTATGCAACAACAATTAGCTAGTTGTATTCTAATTGGCAAAGTAAAAATATTTCCCTTTGTTTCCACAATCTATGGTTTCCAACCCTTTTCATTGGGCTTACTAGGATTTTTTTTTGCATTCTATATAGTTATTGACTATTGAGTTTTGTTTGTAAACTAGGCATTTTGTTGTAGTGGGAAGGGCCTTTTATGATCAAGGTTTGATTCCCTCCTATAACATGTTGCTACAAATTAGATTTTAAATAACACTCATCAACAAAAGAAACAAGATTAAAGATGATTAAATGTAGCTACAAATTTGACTCAAAATAACTCCCAATAGCAAATCAAAATTGATCATTTTATTTCTTTTGTTTGCAAAAAAACCTACATATTGTCCCACCATGTAATTGGAGATATAGACCTTCAATGTGTCAATGTGGCAGTTCAAGCTCAACAAAGATTGCCATGTAAAAACTTAGTTAAAACAAAAAAATTCTGCTTAAAAAATTAATTAATTATTTTTTAAATTAAAAAAAAAAACACTGCCATGTGTAAGGATAAAAAAGGTCCATGTCTTAATAACAAATTCAACCCCACCTACAATATTGCGCATTGCATATATGTGAAACATTATCTTTTGACCTTGTGCCTTGAATGAACATACCAAGACTCTTTTTTTCAAAAACCTTATGGCACCAAAATTTGAACCCAAGACATCATGAATTAGTAATCCCCAAACTAATTTCCTTCTAATAATTGGGATGTCTAAATCCAAATATAGCATCCAAAAAAAAGGGTCTTGAAAATTCATCATGTAATTAAATCCTGAATTGAAAGTATTTAAATCAAAGTGATTTGACATATAATAGAATTTTAAACAAACTCCATGTATTAAATTTTGAACCACTTAAATCTAAGTTTGGCGTTAGGACATGATATTAATTCAAGCATGGAGACCTTCAATTGCGCCAAACTCAAATTCAAATCATGACCCAAAAAATTCAAGTTGAGCCAAAGAGGCATTCCTCTCAACAAATGTGGAACTTTAAATCCAAATTGTATGTTAGACTAAGAATAATTTCTTCATGGAATCCATAATTGAGCCAATCCATGATTTAAAATTCCTTTGAAACATGCCAACATGTTAATTCCAAAATCTGAAATCATTATGAAACTGAAAAAAATCACATTCCCAAATGAATTTGTTGACTCTAAATCAATTCATTAAAAGCAAGATCCTAAACCCACTAATTGGACCAAATAAAAAATCCAATATTATAGAGTAATATTGCCCCACTTATATTATAGATATTACTATGACCCCGAGTAATGTTATTCTAGTGGACTATAATAGACCAAGTCATAGTGTGAAACTGTTGTGAGCAATTTCGCTTTGGAAAATTTGGGTGCTGACAGCCCTGTTCTAATGTGATAGTACATTATCCAGAAAAGTAATGCCCATATTCACATTCATATTGAACAACTTTGCATCCAGTGTTGAACGTTATGCATTGTCCATGCCTTATCATGATGCATGGATGTTGCATGTTGGCTGATAAGGGTCAATTATCAAGCAATGATGATGCTATGACTTAAAGCTTGAATGTTGTTTCATGTCCAAGTTCTCTTTGTGGATGATATGGAGGTCCAGAGATTGGAAAATGGTGGTAGAGAAGGAACCCCAAGCCTACTGAAGGATAGTTCCCCGGCTGAAGAAGGACCCCACCATGTTAGGGGTAGACATTGATGTTGTGGCAATTGGAAATTGCAACCCTAAATGACAGTGGTTATTCTGATTCATAGTGCTGTTGGGTGGATATGTACATAGTTTTGCAACAAATTGATGAACAAAATTAGTCTCATTTTCTTAGCTGCCCCAACTCTACATCATGTAATTTCTCATACTTTAACTAGGACTGAATTATTTTGATTTATATGAAATAAATTAGACCATGGATGGATGAGGGGTACTAGCAGCCAAGTGTTAGTCTTTAATAAAAATGATGATCATAACCGGTTCCTGCATAGAAATCGGTGATGTGGCATCACCCCACTGGCGGAGAGATCACAGGTTACAACCCATATTCGCTGCATACTGGGTTGGCCAAAGGGGTGCAGGAGGGTTATGGCAACAGTGACAAACGCATTCATCCCAGACATTGACATAGTGATCAGTTATGCCAAAGTGAAATCCCGTCTGTCGAGTCACTGGGTATGTCCCGTATCAGGGCTCAAGCAGGCCAGTTATGGGAAAAAATCTGGCCGCTCATGCGTCTCAACTTTTTCCCATCACTGGCCTGCTCTCGCCGGTTACGTAGTCCATTATGGTTCTAATTGGCCGAGTCAATATGAGTTTGTTGAGAAAGAATTGACCTACTTGTGCTGCAACTTATGTTAGAGTATATGCATATACTAAATCCTAAACATTATGCATGTCAACTTGTACTTTTGTCAACTTTGTGATGTGAAAAAATAAGTGGTAATGATTCATGAGAAGATTTAGCCATTTAATTTGGCCATAAGCTAAATATGAAAGTTGATTTAAAAAAAAATCCTTCAATGTTTTAGGGCACTTACTTGATTCATGTATATAAATTTGGTGAATTTTCTTAAAATTTGGTGAAATTCTAGTTACCAAAAATCTCAAAAAAGATTTTATCATGTTTAATCATATAGCTTTTTGGCTATATATATATAGCCAACAAAAAGAGGCTGATGTGTGCATACAAAGCAAAAATCAGAAGTTGGCCACGGCTCCACATGAAAATGGGCATATGTTCTTTACTTGCCTAGTTAGAAACACATTTTGCCTTCATTGAAGTGCAACTATAACATGGAGTTTACCTATAGGCAATAGAGTTTTCCTTAAAGTAATCCTGTCTTCACCCTGTCTTTGGGCCTGTTTTCACCCCCTATCCCCTCTTTGAGTGAGGTCCGCAAAGTAAGGAAGTTTTGTCTATCATCTGGGTATGAAATGCTGAAAATCAGCATTTAATGCACAAGGTTCGAAGTAATTATAGTAGTTCTACATATAGGAGTAGTGAAAATATATGTAGCAGCAGTGGAAGTGCTCAGGAAAAAGGAAAGATGACGTCAAAACCGGCACAAAAACTGGTGCATTTCTCAGTTCGACACGCTGTTGAAGGATAATGTACTTTTTTGCAGGTTTTGTTTTAATCTCATCCAGTTTTGGACCAAACTCAGGCTACTGTGGCCGTGTTGTCTAGACTTTACAGAAAACTCTAATGTATAGGTAATGTTCA
>Ga0209611_10007252_pt1 | contig 17825 bp, 17 predicted proteins | sample S1TSphgellanicum_3_FD_187693 | JGI IMG/M metagenome (GOLD analysis project Ga0209611, IMG submission 187693) | Host-associated microbial communities from peat moss isolated from Minnesota, USA - S1T2_Fc - Sphagnum magellanicum MG (SPAdes) (version 2) | ecosystem: Host-associated > Plants > Peat...
TTGATCCAACATACAATAACATGGTTGATTTTCTTATGCATTATAATCAGGTCAAATCATGTAATGTCCAATGTAGAAAAGAAATTTGGACATGTTATACTTTCATTTTTGACTTCAAATATTGTTTGACAAGTCCAATAGTCACATCATGTTTTGATTTAAAATGGTTGATGAATATTTTTCATTGTAGCTCAGCGATTTTGCTATTTTGCAAAAAGTTATAGAAATTAAATTATAATTTTGAAACTCACTTGAATGGGCATGGGAGTTGTAGGCACATGTCATATTTGACCTATTCATTGCTACAATATTATTGTTGTTGTTGGCTAAAAAGTATTTGACTATTTGATATAGGTTGAGATCTTATCAAAGGTGCGCCATTGCAATTTAGTTGCTTTGGTGGGATATTGCAATCAAGGCAACAAACAAATGTTGATTTATGAGTTTATGCATAATGGCTCATTGCATGACCGTTTATATGGTACATGTACTTTGGCTGGCCCAACAATTCAAGCAAACTTGTTCATTATTTTTAAGTCAATGGTAGTGTTGTGGTGAGCCCATTGTCACCATGATTTCAATTATAATGAAGACAAAAAAATAACCACATGATTGCATAATGTTATGTCACAATGTTTTAACATTGTTCTTTTGTTGACAATTTAGGAGATTCTACGAGAAAGATTGGTGAAATACTTGATTGGAAAACACGTCTCCAAATTGCTCTCAATGCATCACTAGGTTAGTACCTAAAAGTTGTTGATGACCATTATGACTTGCATTGAAGCATTTTCCTGTATTTTTGTACAAGATTTTTAATTGTATTTGTTATTATGGTCATACCATTTCCTATTTCCTAAGTGAAGGGTACATACACTTTACTAGATTTGAGTTCAAGAGAAGATAATAAATTTTGAGATTGAAATTGTACCAGGGTTGGATTATCTACATACTGGGTGCCATCCAAGCATCATTCATCGCGACATCAAAAGTAGCAATATTTTACTTCCTAGTAAAATGGAGATTGCCAAAGTTGCAGACTTTGGATTGTCAAAATTGACATATGGAGAAGATGTTACCCATGTTGACACCAAGGTCAAAGGGACTATTGGATACCTTGATCCAGAGTATGTTTTCTCCTAATCTTTTTTAATATAGTGTTGCATATCATAATGGGATATAGCAATGTAAATCAAAATCAATATAAAAAGGTATAATCCTTTTGTTTATTAAAAAACATCCCAAGAATGAAATTTTGTTGATGGATACATGGTATTTAACTAGCATACATTATATATATGTATAATGTATATTGGCTTATATGATCATTTCATTCTACACTATGCAGATATTTTTCAACAGGTCAGTTATCGACAAAAAGCGATGTCTTTAGCTTTGGGGTGGTGCTTTTGGAAATGATTACTGGTCGCATGCCAATGGATCCCACAATACAACATCGCAATTACTCAAACACAAGCAAATGGGTAAGTTGTCACAAGTTCTTGAAAGTTGGGAATTCAATACATAAATTATGGGGCATAATAAACTTTATATCTACCTATGTTAAAAAGAAAGTTGTAGCACATGTTTATCTATACATTACAAGTTGAATGTCATTCTATTGAAAAAAAAATGAAAATTGCTTTGAAGGTTAATACATGTGTATTAATTTGCGTGTTGGAATGTAGGTGGAAGCAAATCTCCAAAAAGGCAACATCAATGAAATTTTGGATCCAATAATAAAAGCTTCCAATCCAAACCCTGAAACAATATGGAAAGTTCTAGAACTTGCCATGCAATGCATAAAACATCGAGGTAATCAAAGACCAGCCATGAATGAAGTAGTTCAAGAACTTCGAATTGCTATTGACATGGAAAACAGTCTACCATTACATAATCACAGTGAATTTAATGGCATGAAGTTCAAGACAACCATGCATTTGTCCCATGCATCTAATATTGAATTACAAGAAGTTCATTTGGTTGATTACAAATTATCATCAAGCACATCAGAGATATATCCAGTTTAAATATATATTTAGTTGAGTAAACATTATGGTTATGACTCATTAGTCATTATATGGGGGTCCAAATGGGATAACATGAGCTGCACCCGCCTACTTTTGGGGTTACTTTTGGAAAAATATTTTTTACAATATTCTTCAAAAAAATTCAAAAGAAAATTCAATTTTTTTTATAATTCTCTTTATGTTATTAGGTCAAGGTTTATGTAAAAAATTTCAAAATATATGCAATATTCAAAAGTTTTGAAGTTTATTTATAAATCCTTTTAGTGCTAAAAAACACACGTTACAATGTTTAATGAGTTATTTTAAAAGCTTATTATTCATCGAATATTTTTCAAATTAATCCACATGTTCCAATGATATATTATGAACCTTACTATATTTAAAAACCTCATACTTTCAACACTAAATTAAATTACCATTTCTAAACATGAAAAACTAAAACTAGTTACAATTGTTGTGGCTCCTATTAGTGACTACACCCATGGCCTTTTGAAAGTGTAGTGGAAACACATACAATCACATGTTTTCAAAGTTTTCTATTCTTTTGTAAATCAATTGTTATAAACTTGAATAAATGTGAACAATAAAAATATTTTGTAACACACTCCACAATAATTTGTTGTCATTTTTGTTACATATAAAGTCGTGCTATAAAACACAATCAAGAAAAATACATAATATGCCAATGTTTTACAAAATAAAAACCTCTTGTGAACCAATTTAAACATTTGGATGAAAACTTTTCAAAGTACATATTGAAATTTATTTCTAAGGGTAGATCTAGTTTGTGGTGTATGATAAAATTTCAATGACATCATCCTTGGTCAACATATGATCTAAAACCATCTCTTTAAAAGGACATTGAACAAGATGTCCCCTATTCTATGTGTACAGCCAATAAATTTATGCAAGTTGGAGTGAATTCCTCCAAGTTCAATGAGATTTTTCATTTCCTTTCTAACCTTATTTGCATTGTGTGAAACATTCCACCAAATTAATCTTTTAAAATTGAATTTAACTAACTTCATACAATGTTGAGTAAAAGTTGATCATCAATAGTCATTGTCTCACATGTGGATAATTACCTAGTCCTCCAAAAGGCCATCAATATCATTTAATTTAATAATGCATTCATATAGGTTGATGCAAATTTAACATCTTAAAACGGTAATGGGGTTATAACATTATTTTTGTATCATCATTAATGTTTTTAATGCTAATGTTCACCAAGGGCTGAAAATGAATTTCACTTGTAATGTAAACTAAATGACCATATTTGAATGTTGATAATTCATTTAATATACTAAAGTGATCCAATTTGGAAGATGTACATATTGAATATTGATTTTTCTTTTGCAAGGTACGATGTTAACAACTCCAAAAAAGTTTCTCATTCCATTTAATGATTCTAATTTTCCCTTGAATCATGATGTATTTATTAAGCATCAAATCATGGACTAAAAAAAAAGATGAAAATCCCTTTCACACCATATGAACAAAAAGGAAGAAATCATGAGGCTCCTTTGGCACTTTAAAAATTATTTGTACACTTAAGTTAGTCCCAAAATTATTTCTTTTCACTATTAAATGTTCATTGGATGTATCTAGAGTATGTGGTTTTTCGTGGTCCATTTTGTATGCATGTAATGTTGTAATTCAAAATATTATTATTCAAAATAAATATTTTTAAAATTTTGTATATTTATTCAAATTCTACCACTTTAATTGAACCATTTATTATATATGTAATGTTGTAATTCACAAAATTATTCTTCAAAATAATCATTATTTCGATACCTTTTCAAAAAAAACTTTAAAAGGCACAACAACATGTGATTTCTCACAAACTACTTCATTCTTTTGCATTAGTCACCTACATTATTCATGTTATATAGTAAAATCAAAATTGGGATTAATATATGAAAGAAATTAAAAAAGGGTGAGGGGAGGGGGGGAAGGATATTATTAAATTGATAAATTTTCATTTCCTTTAACCATTATTCTTACTTTTTTCTCACATTTTCAAAGTGAAGCTTCAATTAAAATTTTAAATTTTATTTAAATATTAAATTACATTTGATATTAAATCCAAACCTTTTTTTTAGACCATGACGTTCTAATATGTATATTTTTCATGTATTGGATTTCCCAATTTTTACATAGTTTTACAGAGTGTATAAATATTTACAAATCCAATACACATAAATAATTTTACATGATGAAATGGCCTTACATGGTTATACACAAATATACATTGTAGTTGAAATGCGAGAAAATACATACATGAATTTGATTTAAATTTGACACTTATGTAGAATGTTAAAAAATTATATAAGAACTTCACACCATAAAAGAAAGTTTGGAACTCATTTGGACTATTAATAACAATGCAGATAATTGACTACCAATTTTTTGGAAAATTGTCCAATAAGAGGACACTCATCTTTGACTTTTATTTTTCACAATGGTGGTGTAGCAATATAATCACTACTACAAATCAAGTATTTTATGATTCTTTTATGACTAGATTTTAATCATAATAAATAGTTAGACAACTTTACTGTAGAATGAAAAATGACCAATTGTTTAAGATAACATAAAATAAAGGTAAAAACACATTATGGTGGTACATTTCAGGCAAAAAAAATACTCATTTTTAAATACATTTTGTATTATTTTGGGGACAGATGTTTTTCCATCTCATTTGGTGTTTGGAAAAACACTGAAAATGAATTTTTGACACAAATCCTTTAACACAATTCTTGTTATCTTTCAAATGATAATGTTTTTTCAAAAACTTTTATGTATTCACAAACTTACATTTGTTTGAATGAAAAACCTCATGCAAACGTTTTTTGTGAAATCATACGAATGAAACTCTTCATATAAAATTGAAATGGGACAATGAATTCATATGAAATATATGATTTCAAGTACTTCATCAAGTTTGGTAATCATTTAAATGGTTTTTGGAATATATTTGCACTTTGCAATATAGCGATATGATTACAATTTTTTCACTAATATACTTTTCAATCATTTAATATCAATTTCAAAGTGAGATTTTTTTACAATCTTATTCTAATTGGGTTTTGCACTACCTTATTCCAAGTATTATTTGTAAAAATATATTTTAATATTAGCTTTGTAAAAGTCTTAAAACACATTATTTTAAAACATAATATTTGTGACAACAATTTTTGACCATTGTAATGTGTTTTCACCCGTAGCATGTAAGTCATTTTGGACATGACTAAATGAGTAGTTGTGTCCACCCCATCATGTCTATTTTGACTATAGTGGTTGACGTTGATTGTCTATTTTAACTAAAAATTAACATCATGCCAACTAACATGGCTTGTCTAACTTGACTCATTTTAACTAAAAACTATTATAATGCAAGTTCATGTGGACTAACAAGTGGTCGTTCGTTCTAATTTAAAATTAACATTGTGTTAACTAATGTGTACTAACAACACCTTGTTTATTTTGACTAAAAATTAACATTGTACTAACTGACATGGAGTGACAAGTGTCATTTAAAAAACTCAATTGTTAAGTAGTGCGTGTTGACATGTCATGTTTGTTATGACTTCTTTGCTAGCAAATGCATGTTGACATCTATCATGTTTAATATGTTAGTTACATGTATGTTCTAATTGTAATTAATGTACACATGGCATCTTCTAACATTTTATATTAACTAGACAATATTTGACATATATGTTTAAAATACTAGATATTAGGGTTTAGTATATTAAAACATGGACCTATTGTTGACTGATTCACATATTTTATGTGAAGGTGCAAATGTTATGTGATTTGCGTGAAATACACATTACACATCACCCATAACCTTTACACAAACACACACAACATATGCAAATTGCAAACCCATATTCCCCAAATGTTGAAGTTAATAAAATAAACTACAACTAGGTCAATAATTATTATTGTCCCCCAACACTTGACAACTTAGAACACCCACACATAATCTATTCCATACACAACACAACACTTCCAGGGCACATAACAAATCACTTAGACATGATAAATGCACATAACAATTATTGGATACCAAAAATAATATAAAATCATCCATAAACATAAGTGTAATTGATAATTACTTTGTCTTCATTTGAAATTGAAGGTTTGCATACATATATATTATGTATTAAACATGTGCAAATCATATAATCTTAGGTGTCTATTGTTGTCAACTTCCAAAGCCATAGTATTATGTATCTTATGGCATCCTTCATAATCCGCATTGGAATATCTTGACCATCAAGATTTAGAAATGGCAAAGAAATAGTAGCCACTATGCTTGAATTTACTACAATAGTGCAAGCCTATCCTTGGATGGCACCATTAAGAATGTCAGACCTTGATTTTCTTGGACCCATCAAACTTTGAAAAATCATAAGAAACAATTCAATGAACATTTTCATTAAAAAAAATTATGAATACATTTATTAAGTTCCATAGATTTTGAAAACCCAATAATATCAAAAATATTGTGTATTTTGATGTTCCTAATCATTACATTTAGAAAAAGTTTCAGGAACATAATGTTGGTTTTTTTCTTTGAAATTTCTAGTCAAGAAAGAAAATTTGAAACATGATTTGAAAAAAAAATAATGAATTTTTTTTCCTAAGGTAATTTGGAATTCATTCTATTTTTAAGTTTTTTTTATGAATTAATTGATTAAATATGATTTAGTTATGAATTTCCAAAGTTGAAGCTATTAATTTTTTAAGGGGCCATTTTAATTAGGGATATATAGTTTTTTAAAAAAATTCTCAAATAAACTTCAAGCCATATATTAGAGCATGTTATTGATAAACATGGGGAAAAAAATTATAATAGTGAAAAAAATTAATGAAAAAGGCCTAGAAAAATTATTTGGTTGTTTTTGGTTCCTTAACCATTCCTTGAGGTGGTTCCTAGTGGTACCACCCAAGTATGGGTTCACCCAACAAACAAAGCTTTTAGTGCCATTGGCTCATTATGATGAAAAACAGCCCCACCTCCAAATTTCACAAAATTCCCAAATCCACTTGGCTTCCCTCCTTGGGTCATGAGGGTGATGGTTTCATTTGCCTTATATCGCAAAATATTCAAAAATGTTATATGCAACCAACAAGTTCAACATAAAGCAGGCCTCATAAAACGTGGCATTCTATTTTTAGATGCCAATTTTGCCAGAATTAATTTCACCAAAGTGCCATAATTAAATAATACAGTTATTAAGAACATCCCCACCGCAAGTCACTAAAACAGTCACTATCATTATTTTTTGGTAGTCGGTCTAAGCCTCTGAAGGCCAAAATAGTGATTTGGGTGCAGTCATTTTTGTGGTTTCCCACCACGGAATCACTAAACTGAAATCATCAAATTTAAAAGGGTTGTCGAGTGTGCATTCACTATAGTTTTATTAATCTCATTATGTGTGTGTGCATGCGTGCGTGTTTGCCGATCGGCCTGTTGATCCTGCTCTTCTCGATACTGCACATCTTGTTCGCACCTTGTTCGCACCTTGCATGTCATCATGAGTCAACAGACACCATTTCAGGACAAACACGTTGTGGAATACAGTCTTCAACCGGTGCAACGATCAGTAGGCGGCATGATTACGACTGTGCAATGCCTTTTCAATGTCCACATCAGGCGCAAGAAGCATGAAGGTCCTGGTGTGAAACGCCAACGCACCAAGAACACGCAGCTGTTCAAGTTTTCGTTCCGACCCGAGGCCTACAAAAATCATCACAAATCTCAACATCACGAAGACTAGACTAATTATCAATTGCTCTTGCATCAAAAGAAGGTTGCATTCTTCAAGAAAAAGGAGGTCTCTGGCATTCACAGTTTCTTGGACAAGGACAAGGATAGCTTGCAGTTTGTCATTTCGAGGCCTACGATCGTCGATGATGTGGTGGGAGATTTATTTTTCCATCCAAAGGAAGACGAAAAAGATGATGCATCCAATCCAATCACAAAGGTCAACGCCATGAAGCTGTTCAAACTACAAGAGGACGGATCATACCTGGTGACGATCAAGAACTCTCTGCGATTCAACCTCGCAATTCGGCACGTTTTTATTAGGTTGTCATTTCAGCAAACATCCAAGGTGATTGAGCAACATCGTTCGGTGACCAAGAATGCCAAACTCAACAGCCTCAACGACCACATGGTCGGTCAATTCGTTCGCGTTCTCCTTGCTGTCTCCGTGCAGATCATCTCCGATGTTCTCATAGATCCAGCGGTTTGGGCGTTTTCATTAGCTGCTAATGCAAGCACTCATTTGGGTGTTCCTCTCCTCGATCAGTGGATTCGTGTGCGCGTGAAAGGCGTGTTCTACAACCTTCACCTCGTCCTCATTCCATTCTTTGAACGACATACCGCTCAGAGAACTACATGAAGCTCATCAAGATTTTGTTCAACACCGTGTCTCCATCCTGGCGCGAAAAAGTCATTTCGATTAGTTTGGATGGAAAGAACACCATGACTAGTCGACACGCTGGTGTTGTCACATTGTTGGAGAATGAATGCTCGAATCATGTGCTTTGCATTTGGTGCATCCCTCACTAACTCGATATCGTTGTCAAGAATGCCACACATGGGGTGTTGGACGAGGCATTCCACAAGGTTGCCCAAGCGTTCTCTGTGCATCTTCGTGTTCAGCAAATCCTCATCATTGAAATGGGTTCCAAGTGCCCAAAGGACACGACGCGGTGGGTCGCATTCGGTAGTATTCTACATTGGCTTCTAGAACACTGTTGTCGATTGATGATTCACGTGGCCGACAAGCGACCGGTTCAAGCGCCATCCACGCAATGGTGGGTTATCACAGGAGCGCTAGCACCTTTGTTCGAGCGGATCGCCTTCACATTTGCCACGCTCCAGTTTTCAAACTTGGTAATCTGTCAACAATGCCAAGAGGTGTCGAACCTGATGGTAGACATTACAGTCGGTCTGGACATTCGCTCTACTATGGATGCTGCGTTGATCAACGAGATCGATCCCACCATGAGCATTTAGCGAGATGGATGGATCGTCACCAAAGATGTCGTCGTCATGCACATCCGCGATCAAGGCTCATGGGCACACAATCTGTACAATGAGCTTTTCGACATTGAAAAACAACAAACATTGCAAGAGATTAACATCTTCTCGCTTTCCATTGTGGCGGACGGATTGCAGATCTAGGCGGAGCATGATTTTAACAACAATGCCAAGGAATTGGAAGCGCCCCCCCTGATGCCAGCGGATCTCGTCAAGATGCGTCCTGGTGTGCTCATCAACGAAGTAATGGATCAATATTGTGGGCACCTAGCCAAACACTAAAGCACGGACCTGATTGATAAGGCGGAGAGCGAACATCATGAATTGCTCGTTGTCTACGCGCGCGAGCTGAATGTGAAGGCTTCCCTCGACAAGCACGACGAGAAGACGTTCTTTAACGAGGCGTGGGACTGCTTGAAGGGGCGCTTCATGCAGCTGCATCAGTTGTGCGGTGGATTGGCAACAGCATTCTCGAATATGACGTTCATCAAAAGTGACTTTTCCATCATTAAATGGGAGAAAAACAACTCCCGTAGCAGCCTGACGAGTCTGTCCCTCGTGGGCATGATGCACGTGAAGCAGTTCAAGCAAATCAAAATGATCAATTTCGCTTAAATAATAGTGCGAATTTGTCTCCATGTCCATTCCATTCAACATATTCTTTGCCTAGTTGTGTTCCGTTTGTGATGGTCGAGAGAATGGTAGTAGCGATGTCCGTTTTGATATTATCTTCTAGTAGGGGGAAACTTGTTACGGAAAATAAAACATATGCCAGATATGCCAGTATTAAGGCGACAAATGTGCCAGAATTAATTTAATTTTGGCAAAGTTGGCATTTGACAGGTTTTATGAGGCCTAACATAAAGTCCATCCAATATGTATAAAAGCAATTAAATGGAAGATTTGGACACTTAGAATAAATGCATAAAACAACTTAACATCATGTTCCTATCATATCAACATAGTAAACATTTGTTGCAACATTTGAAATGGAAATGTATGCATATTAGAGTTAATGATGCAAAATCAATTTAAGTATTATTAATCATGAACAATTAACCATTGAATTGAAACACATTAACTATAAATACTTCTACCTTTGGACGGGTGTCTCAAGTTGCTTGAACAGAGGCTCGTTTTACTTGTAACTTTAAAGTTATCCGAAGGTACCTTGATGGCCATGTGTACATTCCCAAGGCATCTTGTTTGACAAAACTATTGTTGAATTTACCACTATTGTTTGGCCAATTTTAATAGTCCTCAGGACCTACATATATAAATTCAAATGCACAAGTCAAAAAATATTGGAAACATATACTCAATTTAAGATGCATCATTGCTCACACTTAGAAACACATGAATCGCATGAAACAAATAACATCGTAAAGGTCTAGGTTCACTACCATTCACCTATGGTGAAAGCTGCCATGCATAGGTTGTTATAGCTTTCCAATGTGGGTTTTCTCTTGTGATTTGCTTCTGCCCATGGAGGTGTGAACCAACATAGCCTAAAGTGGTTGGAACCTCAAACAATTCAAGCAAATAAGGCCATTGACATCCCAATAAATAGTTATGATCATCCTTTTCACTATCAAATGGCCGAAGCACAACATGGGAAATCATCTATGAACAAAGTATTCAAAATAGACAATTGCTTAAATCCCAAGCTTATCTCTTCAAACACCCAACTCATGTTCTTCAACATTAACACCCTCTTTGGATTTAGTGGGTGGATAATACAGGTTTGTTCACATTTCTCATTGTCTTGTGCACAAACAAAGGTTTAATTTTTGTAAAATCTCCTAATAACAACTCAACCGTGGGCAACAGATTGGGTCTTGTTGTTGCTGACCATGATCCAATGTCAAATTTTATATAACATCAAGTTAGAAATTCATAGTGATTTGATCGAAGGCTAACCCACATTACATAGGAAGATATAATAGATTCCATGTTTTATCACTCTTCAAATGTGTAACCTGACATAATAAGCCATCGATGTCCACAACCAAAAAATAATGTACCCTATTATCGAAACTTTTGTTTATAAGGTGAAAGCATGATAGGGGGACTGTTTGGACTTTCACACTTGTAATTATTTTAGATAACATATAAATGTAAAATTTAAAGCCATATTCAAAATTAACAATATCAAATTTTTAATTATTCGTGTTGTCATAGACTTTAATGGAAATCATTATAAAAATTTGGATGAATTCAAAAAAGATTATGGACTTGTAATGGACTTTTGAAATGACAACACTATGTTTGTCACATAGAGAAAATAAAAAATATGGACTCAAAAAATACATCAAAGTAGTGTCAAAATAGAAATTAAAAAATAAAGCATCATCAAATGAAGAATTTATTAGTGAAGTGCATTTAAACTTTCTTAAAAATATATATATATTTTTAATGACGTGACTGTTATAAATTTTATCCTTAGGAGTCCATTTCACATTAAAATTTTAATCTTTTGCATAGATTTTTTGATCAATCACATGTTTAAAGATATTCATGGGTTGGTTTATTAATATTTATGATTAAAATCATAGGGGATAATTATAAGATTTATGGTATGATAATTGTTAAAATTGCAAGAAAATCATTAATGTTAGATTCTAGACTCTCAAATGCCACTTTTGAAACACCTAACCATACTTTTGCCATGTAGAAAGAATGCAAGGAGTTGCAAGTTCATTGGTATTTCTATAATAGTTCCGATTTGTTTTGCATTATCTAGCAACTGTTTGTCCACAACCCCCACTCAACTTACACATGTATGTGACCATGTCTTCTTAATATCTATGTTATTTAGTGTCACATGGTCATTTGTTAATGATATATTTTTACACCCTAATTAAATCATACATGTGTAAAATACATCACTTCTGGATTCTTGCCCTTTTCCATTGCTACAAATACAACATACCCATAATAATAAGGGCATACAAATTATGTGTTAAATTATATCTATTCAATAGTTATTTGAGTGGAACTTTGCCCATACATGCAAATATATTTATTTTGAAAAATACAATGTTGTGCTTGCACACACAAATTCATACACACACACATACATATAAACACACCACATGAACATGCACAAATGTTTCCCTTGTTTATTATTCCCAAAATAATGTAATGAAATATTTTCATATTATATATAGTGTGTAAAGAAACACATAAATTTCCATGGCTTTCAAAGTTCTAATATTGCATGGCTACACTATTTTCCACTACCCCTAATCTTCTCCTTGCTCTCCTATTTGTTTTTTTTTCCTCCTTTCTCCCTTCTCTCCTTCTTCTACTAGGTTTTCTTCTTCCACCCTTAAAAAGCCCCTTCCATAGCCTTCCTAAAACTCCCTTATCCTTGCACCAATATGCCCTTTTATAGTTCCATGGAAAAGTTATAACCACTTGATCATCATGCCAACACAATCATACTACAAGTTATATTGACTCAGTAAATTGTCATGACAAATTTATGATATAACATCACTATCTCCTGGCCATTCCTAGGACTTCATGGGTTCTTTTTTACATGAATATTACTTTACTATTATGCTATAAACATTATTTCCCTAACAATATCCCCCTCTTAAGTGTTGTAGTGTCCTCACATGGTAGTTCAATCTTGCATACATATTCAACTATGTTGGAGTTAGATATTCTTTAATCTCACTATTAAAGGATTTGACTTCTTTGGTGTTGGTAATGTGTTGTCCCCAAAGGTATTAGTTGGCTTGTTGGCTCTTCATTGGATGTGGCAAACATTGTTGATAATGAAAGATTTACCAATGTGTGATTGACTAAACAATTTTTCTACAAGATGCCACATTCTAAATATGGCTATTCGTAGGGATGTTCATCAACACCTAAATGTGCCTCTCAATTGAGCACTTGGTATGTTCATTCATAGATCTCCAAATGATGGTAGCCATTAATTAATCAACAATATTAATGAGATAGGCTAATTCTTAACAATAATCCATCATTCATCTCTAGCACTTTTGATCATTACTCACTCTATTTACAACATGGTCCATAATAGGTTCCATCATTATCGTTGACTTACCTCACCTCTCCTTCAATGGTTGCATCATCCTCATACTTTAGTTCACTTCCCTTTAATTGCACAATTTGCTAGTGTGCAACATCTAGAATGCTCAACTTGGTTTGCCATAGCTACACCTTCCCAATTGTTGCTAGTTTGCAATTGGAGCTTTTATGATTTAGTTTGTGTTATTCGCAATTTGTTCCAAAGATTTTCTCTTTTGCCATTAACATATTCGATCTTGATAATGAGTCTTTTGAGCTTGTTCAACTATTTCCTTTTGGGAGGCTAACATATTGGATCATGCTTTTACACTATTTTCTCCATCTCCTTTAACTCTTCATACACATTCAATTGTTTAAATTTGAAGGCTTTAATCTTTAAATTTTGTTGTCTTATATATGTGTCCACCCTTAAAAAGAGTTTTTCTTGCTCTATTACATTCTTCCTCTCCATACTTATAACATTCTGTAATTCCTCACTTGATGGTTGATCTCAAAAATCAATTTATGTAGCTTTAATTTTTTCTCTTCAATCTATTTATTTATTTATTTGTAACTTCTCTTTTGTTTATTTTAACTTTCCCCTATCTCTTTTTGAGCTACTTCTATCAATTCAAGTTTTCTTCCATTACTTCTTCTTTCCCATTCAACTATTCTCAATGTGGATTATTTCTTCTCCTTCTTTAATGACTCATTTGAATTATGAACTTAAGTACATTATCTTCCATACATTTTCGATACCACTGAAATTCTTGTTTTTCCACTTCGTTTAACAATTGTTCTTTAATTATTTCCAATCACCTTAAGGTGTAAATGGGATAACATGAATCACACCCACTTGCTTTTTGACTAATTTTATGGAAATATTTAAAGAATATTCTTGGAATATTTTTGAAAAAATCTTTAAATTTTTTAAATTCATATTATTTTATTGACGTTCATGTTAAAATTTGGTAAAAAATGTCATTTCAAAAAAATTGAAATCCATTTACAAGTCTTTTTACTACTTAAAAACAAACGTTATAGTGTTTAATGAGTGTTTTTGTTATTTTTTTATTCATTGGATTAATTTCAAATTAATTCACATGTTCTTATGATATATTAAAAATACAACTATATAAACAAACCTTACAATTTCAACATTGAATTAAATTACGACTTTAAAACATGAAAAAACCAAGTAAGTGTTACATTTGTTATGGTACATGTTATTGTGATTGCACATTCTATTAAAATTAGGTCTTCTTCTTCTATAGCTCTATTATTGTGTTCATGTGGCACAATTTTTCCTTTAAACTTATAGGGCTATTGTTTTGAATTAACAATTGCCCAACAATAGTTTCTAATTCTTCATCAACATCTAAGTAATTCATCTTTCCCATTCATTTAACATTGTCTAATACCACATTACCGACTCCTTTTTACCCGAATTTCGTTAAGTTTTATACCTCTATTTTTTCTGAATCAAAGTGAATTTCTTTGTTGTGTTATTACATACAAGCTTCTAACTCCTACTATTGTACATTTCTTTCTTCTTGATGCTATTGAACTTAGATTTTTCATTTGCAATAAAATCTCCTTCTCAAATTGCTAATGGTATGGTAGTTTCTAAAGTTATGTTTATTTTCCTTGTAAATTGATGACTCCCACTACATTGTCTTCTAATTATTGGGGTTGTTCATCATATTCACCTTTACGAACATAATTTAATCCTCAACTATATATGTTAACTTTTCCACTTCTACAGCCCCCTCCATCCCAATGTCACTACTTTTTTTATTTCCTACATTATTTTGCTCTTCATTTGGGCTTATTATTTCTTCATCTAGTTCTTCTACAAGAATTACAATTGGATTTGGCCTCTACTCACTGGATTTCTCAACACCCATTCCCACAACTTCAATCACAATGCCCCATGCTTCAACAAACTTACTAATATCCGCTTCTTGAGGCATGGCTAACTTTGAATTGGTAAAATTTCATTATATATTCATATTACCTTATTATTATTTCCCTATGTATGTTCGTTAAACATCATTAAATGGAAATTTTGTTTAGACCACAATTTAGTTTTAAATTATGTAAGGTCTTCTCTTGTGCAAGTTGTTTTCTACTAAGATTTTAGTTCCATTCACTCAACTTCAAGGTTAATTTAATATGTGGTGTTTCCACTTTGGCACCAACATTCTCTCTTAACCATTTAGGTACCAACTTAATTTTAAAAAAAAATAAAATTGCACCTTTTTGTTTTGTCAATCCTTTTCATATTCCATCTTTTGATTGTAATGTTAAAGTCCAAACATGGTGTATTAAACAAACATATATATATATATATATATATATATATATATATTTTGCATGCATTTGTCTATATAATCTTCAAATGAATCATTTTCTTTTGTATTATTTATTTCATTGTTGAACAACCCCTTAGTGCATATTGGTTTCACAAGGCTTTGACACATTATAGTATTGTTGAATTGCCAATTGTTTCTATCTCCAATCCAAAATATCTCTTTTTCTTATGCTTATGTCAATTAAGGTCTAGAGGATAATCATTTTGTTTCCTTCTTCAATGTCAACATGTAAATATCTTTTGGTTTGATGTATGTATTTGAATTACTAACTCCTTTCATATTAGCACATCCTATACCTTGCTAGCATTTGTTGGTTCAATATCACATATTATTTTGCCAACAACCGTTGTTGCAAGCTTGGCATTAATTTTTTATTTGCCAACTTTCATGGGCTCCATGTTTTCCTTTGGCATGTCAATGTTGACATAAAAAGTTTGCATGCTAGCAAATTGGTCATCCATGGCTTACACTTCATTAGGTGTTGCATTTTCTTGTGAAAAATTAACTAATTCCATTTGTTGTGCTCCCAAATCATCAGCATGGGCTAATGTTGTTGATGTTCTTCTTTCTTTTACATCCTCCAATTGCATATCCCCCTCTTGGAATGAAGGCAATTTCAAGTTGGGAATGGTCACTACTTCTTAAGGAACCTCTATTGTAAGTTCATCATGAGTTTTCCACTTGTCAACTGTTATTGTAGGCTTGGCATTCCTCCTTAATGGCTTAGCTCCTAGTAGCTCCTATTAGCTCCATGTCTCTTGTTAACACATCTTTCATATTTGGTTCATTTTTGCCATATGATGAATTGATGTGCTCATTGGTTAAATTCATGGGTGCTTCTTCCTCAATCCCATTTGGTTGAAATGATAAATCATTGATTGATTCCAAACAAATATCATGTCTATGAACCTTCAATGGCTTATACTTGAGTTCCATTCCTTGTAATTCTTTAATTACATCTTGATGAACTATCTTCTTCTTTTTTCATGGAGTTTGATGCCTTTGTGTAAGACTTATTTCTTTTTCTTTACAATCTCCTTCTAACTTCCTCACTCTCTAATTTTTGGTTGCTACACACACTTTCATCATTGGTTGATCTAAATCAACCTTAGTAAGATTCACTCCAACTTCAAGTTTTAACTTCATGGCATATTCTTCTATGATTTTCTTCCACATAGGACAATCCTTTTTGACATGCCCATCCTTTTGATAACAAAAACATCTCCAATCATAATGTTGTTTAAATATTTTATCCTGATTATCACCATTTGGCTACATTTGTTGCCTTGGTCTTCATATTTATCAACTTGATTATTTTGCCAACCTTGGCCTCCCTTTGATTGATTATATTTTTGTTTGCCAAACCATCATTACAACAAAAGGTGTCCCTGTACGTCAAATGATTTCACTGGATTTTGGATGAATTCACTAGTTGTAGTGAACAAGGACTAATGAAGAAACAATGAATTCATATGGTCTAGTGAATGGAGGCTAGTGAACTGCACCCACATTTTGTAATAATGCATTTTTGGTTATTTGTCATCATGTAATTTTGTTGTCATCACATAGGTATTTCTATGTGTGCCACTTGAATTGGTACAAAGTGGACATCTTCCATTCCTTGACATACTTGGACAATGATGACTATGGTGATCATTACACTTACAAATATGTCGTAACTTTTGTAGGAGCTTACATTCTTTAGAATAATGACCTTCATTATAACAATTTTGACAATATATTCCTCTTTGATATGTTTCAAATTTCATTTTTCTTCTAAGCCTCCTTGTCTTTTGGTAATTTTCATCATCATAATCAAATTCAAATTCATCACTATCAAAATCTTGATGGTGTCTAACCATTTGTCCCTTCCTTTTCATGGGCATTTCTTGTTCAATTACCATTGTTAAATTTACCACTTCAACCAAAGTTTTTTGTGGCATACCAATAATTGCCACCTACAATTTTGTATGTAGGCTATTTTTAAATGTCTCCTTTAAATAAATATCAATTTTTTGTTGGGGGAAAATTTCACAAATCCGTAAGAATTGATCATAATAATGTTCCACAAATTCATATTTCTTTTGTTTTACATAATGTAAAGCAACAATTGTTTTGCCTTCACCTCCAACTTCATTAAATCTTGAAATGAAAGCTTTTTGTACATCATCCTAGGTTGATGTCAAATTTGTTATTTCATAATGAGCAAACCAATTTATTGTTCTTCTTGATTTCAAAGTGTTAGGAAAATATTGAAGCTTATGGGCTTCAATATTTTCACCATTTGTCACACAAACCTTGGTGAATTGATGA
>Ga0209611_10007254_pt1 | contig 17824 bp, 14 predicted proteins | sample S1TSphgellanicum_3_FD_187693 | JGI IMG/M metagenome (GOLD analysis project Ga0209611, IMG submission 187693) | Host-associated microbial communities from peat moss isolated from Minnesota, USA - S1T2_Fc - Sphagnum magellanicum MG (SPAdes) (version 2) | ecosystem: Host-associated > Plants > Peat...
CGAACTTAGACGAACAGGTCGATTACCGCAAGATATTAACTTACGGGATGGAGACACTATCTTTGTACCGCAAGCAGCCGCTATCGACTTGAAAAATGCACGTAATTTAGCTGCATCAAGCTTTGCTGCCGATCCCACAAAACCCCGTACAGTAGCGGTCGTTGGTGAAGTTCAGCGTCCTGGATCGTATCTGGTTGCTGAAGGTACCGCAGATGTGGGAACTGCAAACAATACAACTGGTACACCACCCGCAACTGGTCAGCCAACTTTGATGCGGGCGCTGCAGTTAGCTGGTGGAATTACACCACAAGCTGATGTTCGTCAGATCAAGCTGCGCCGACTAACAAGAACTGGTGGAGAACAACTTATATCTGTCAATCTTTGGAGCCTAATACAGAGTGGTGATATCAACCAAGACTTGATTGTGCAGGACGGAGATACCATTATTGTTCCTACTGCAACAAGTGTTAGCCCAGCAGAAGCAACTCAATTAGCGACGACGACCTTGTCCCCTGCAAGTATTGAAGTCAACGTGGTAGGCGAGGTGAAAAAACCAGGAACAATCAAGCTTCAACCAAATAGTTCTTTGAATCAAGCTTTGTTCGTAGCTGGCAGTTTTAATGATGGCAGAGCTGATAGGACCGCTGTTGATTTGATTCGCCTCAACCCTGATGGTTCTGTTACCAAGCGTTTAGTTAAAATAGATTTGAAAGCAGGACTGAATGAGCAAACTAATCCGATACTTCGCAATAATGATGTTGTGCTAGTTAGCCGCAATGGCTTAGCCAAGACTGGTGATAGTATAACTACTATATTTAGCCCTATAGCGATCTTTGGTAGTATCAGGGCTTTATTCGGGTTCTAGCAGTCTGTGAAAGGGGTGTAGGGTGTAGGGGACTCTTGAATTTATTTAAACACTACACCCCACAAGAAAGTTTCTTCCCCCCCCACACCCCACACCCCATTTTTGTAGTGACTAACGACTAATATGCAACTTAAGGCATCCTGGATACAAGAATTACTATGCACTTTGACCCTAGCTTGTGGCTGGGGTGTGGGAATGCCCTCTACTTTAGCAGCACAAACAGTTACCATCCGCTTAGGGCCATTTCAACAGTTGATCGCGATCGCGGACTTGGAAAAGTTTGCCAAAACAGGGCTTCTGCCAGAAAGACTACAAGTCTTGTCACCTGTGCTAAAGCCCGAAGTGCGAGAATTGTTGACTAAGCGTCTTGCCGTAGATCCTGCTTTTGCCAATAAATTCATTAGTGAACTGACCCGAACGCCACAGGGCAAACAATTAATAGCATCCTTGGGAGTTGCCCTACCAGGCAGTACAGTGGAGGGTCTACAAGCAACCCTCAATCTGGCGCTGCGGCAAATCAACGGTTTAAGCGCACTGAGTTTCTTGCGAGCCTATCCACAAGAAAATGTTACCGTAGACGCAACTAAAGCGATCAGTATAATAGTCGAATTTAACGCCAATTTTTTGCAAAGTCAAGTCTTGGGTCTGTTGCTAGAACAGGAGTCGTCTGTTAGAAGTCCCACACCCTTTAATCCTAGATTCGATCCGGCTGATATTGGCAAACAAACAGTTCAGGAACAGACACTTACTCTGCAAGATCGACAACGGAACAGGATCATTCCTGTAGATATTTATTGGAGTAGGGGTAAAGCCGAAGATCCACTCGTTGTAATCTCCCACGGTTTTGGGGCAGACCGCAAATTTCTGCGTTATTTAGCGCTACATCTAGCTTCTCATGGAATCACAGTTGCCGCAATTGAACATCCAGGTAGTGACGTTACCGCTGTTAATAGAGCTTCTGATACAGCCAACTTGGCACAACTCTTACCAGCCAGTGAATTTATTGACAGACCAAAAGATGTCAGCTTTTTACTAGATGAACTAGCAAAAATAAATACTCAACCTGGACAACTTCACTTAAAGCTAAATACGGAGAAAGTGACTGTTATTGGTCACTCCTTAGGGGGTTATACTGCCCTGGCTTTAGTAGGAGGAGAGGTAAATTTAGCAGATTTACGACAATTCTGCAAAAATTCTTTAAGTATTGGCGAATCTCCTGGGGACTGGTTGCAATGTGCGGCGGCTTCTTTACCAAACAAAAAACTACATTTGCAAGATGCACGGGTTAAAAGTGCGATCGCCCTTAACCCCCTTGTTGGTAACCTCTTTGGTAAAAATGGTCTCACTCAAGTGACCAAGCCAGTCTTAATCTTAAGCGGTACAGAAGACCCTTTGACACCTGCGCTGAGGCATCAAATAGAACCTTTTACTCAACTGCGGGGACCAAAGTATCTGTTAACTGCTATTGGTGGCACTCACTTGAGTGTTGGCGAACCAACGTCTAGTGTTAGTACAGCTACCACCATCGTTAAAGAACGGCGAGGGGAAGAAACCAAAGCCCTACGTCAACTATTACAAGGTGTCAGTTTGGCGTTTATCGAACAACTGACACCAGAAGCCAAAATTTATCAGCCTTTTCTGACATCAGCTTACGCCCAATCTTTCTCTACACCACAACTGCCCTTGCGTCTAGTTTCCGACTTACCAGCAAGTCTCAAAATGTGGATGGGGTTGGTCCATTGAAAATAGCAGAAGTTTGCGATGAACCGTATTCTAGCTTGAAAATGGGGAGTGGCATTAAACTGAATATAGGACAAGGTAATATTATGTCCTTACAGTAAATCCATTTTAAAGCTAAATAGGAGCATACATGGAGCCAATTATTGCTATAGTCTTAGTGCTTATAGGCTATGGCTTAGGGTCTGCTAAACTGATTAATCAAGGAAATGAAGCTCTAGTCGAGCGTTTGGGGAGGTATCATCGTAAACTTAGACCAGGACTGAACTTCATCGTTCCCTTGCTCGACCAGATTGTGATGGAAGATACCACAAGGGAGCAGGTTTTAGACATTAAGCCTCAGAATGTGATTACCAAAGATAATATCTATCTAGAGGTAGATGGCGTTGTCTACTGGCGGATCAAAGACATGGAGAAAAGCTTTTACCAAATTGATGATCTCCAGCAGGCACTGACCAACTTGACTGCAACTACGCTGCGGGAAATTGTTGCTCGCAACAACTTGGAAGAAGCCAATGCTGCCAGATCTGAGATGAACAAAGCTTTATTAGACGAGTTAAATCAGACAACAGCAGACTGGGGAGTTCAAATTATTCGAGTAGATATTCAAAGCATTACACCGCCAGAAAGTGTACGGAGGTCGATGGAAGAGCAACGGGCAGCTGAAATTAAAAGCCGCGCCGTAGTTTTAGAAGCAGAAGGCGAACAGAAAGCTGCAATTAAGAAAGCAGAAGGAACTAAAATCTCAATGGAGATCATTTCTGGCGCTTTACGTAACATTCCTGAAAGTCAAGAAATCTTGCGATACCTTGAGGCTCAAGAGCAAATCAATGCCAGCTACAAACTGAGTGAAAGCAAAAATGCCAAGGTTGTCTTTGTAGACGCAAGCCCAAAAAAAGCCCCAGAGATGATTAACCGTATATCGTTGGGAGAGGCACGTCATGAAATTACTCATTCTCCTGAGGATTCTGAGCAAGATGTTTCAACGTGAAGAAGGCAGCTATGCTGCTATGCTGAGGGCAGCTATGTTGCACTCTTAGTGTGGGCTTCAGACCAACACTGCATGCGCGAGCCACCAAATCGGAGATGCTTTCTTGGGGGGCTTAAACCCTTGGCGTGCGCGTGTGGTCGAGATCGAGGGTTCGGACATTCATGATTCGGGATAAATCCATCTCTTGCCTTCTGCCCTCTGCCCTCTGCCTTTCCTGCTAATCTAGCTGGGGGGTAACAAACAAGCTAAAAAGCTTATTTTATAAATCTTTGAATACACCGATATTTAAAAAGATGGAATCAGTTGAACAGCAAAGTTTAGCCAAAAAGGAGGTTTCTAGCTTTTGCTTAATGGGAATTAGCTCAACATCTGCCCGATTTCTATTGTGTCTTTTTACATCTTAGCATACTCTATTCTTTACCGATCAAGGGTTTCAGAACGCTTGTCAGATACCCAGCTAATCTAGGTTAAGTTTTGTGATGATACACTTTCTACATGTGGAAAATTTCTCAAGTATTTGTAGGCTTCGTTAAGCGATACGAAACTTTCGTGTGAACCTCCTTTATCTGGATGTAATCTTAATGCTTTTGTCCTATATGACCGTTTCAATTCTTCCAAGGTAAAGGTAATGTCTAATTCTAATAAATTCAAACTTTCTTGGAGTTGACTCAGCGGCTGATATACTGGTTGAGATTGCTGCTGACTCTTGAGTTGATACCAGACCCATCCTGATTTATACCCTAAAGTAGCAGCTATATATTGTAATTCTGGCTCAGAAAATGGAGCCAATGTACCAGATATTTGTTGCCAAACCCAACCCCTTTGATAGCCTTTCCTACGCTGCGTTTCAAGCAGGCTAAGAAGTGTGCGAGTAACGTCTGGACGATTCATACTGCTTCACCGCTGTGAGATGAGCAACACTGAATAGGTGTTAATGTATGGTCATACTCGAGTTGGCTGGTTTGCTCAACACCAGTCAAGAGAGCTTGAAAGTGATTCATAATGAGAATTTTCTTTGCAAGGCGCAACTGTCAATGTAAACAGCTTATCTTTGGGGTAGTAACCTAATGCAACATCTACTTGAAAACTGCGAAAAACTGCTTACTATAGAGGTAAATTAGGTTTGGGGTAGATATATACGTTATAAGTACCCCAAACTTTTTATCACCCCAAACTTTTTGAAAAGCACTCCAGTTTTACTCATGCCTAAAAAAGCTAGCCACGGTGAGCATATAAGAGAAAGAGCAAAAAGCTTACTAAGAGCAATCTTGGAATTTAAAGACAACGATTTTGTAGATGATAATTTGAGCCTGAGTTGTGATTGGAAAGATAAAGGCAGCGAAAATCATCAGCTTTTGGTAGAAACTACTGTTAAAGATTTAGTAAAACTGACTTCTCAGTACAAATCTGAAGATAAGTTAACTGCTGACCAAGTTAGAGAAGCACTCCATCGGATGGAAGATTTCTTAGGAATTTTCGATGATCTGCGGATGCAACCAAAAAAAGGGAGTGCAAAATGGCGCTTTACTCTGAGTCTCTGGTCAAGGAATAAAGAAACCAATCTAAATAAATTTACTGAAGAATGGCAGAGGAAATGGGAACAGAGGCACCCTAAAACATCAAGGCAAAAATCGAAGATTATTGAAGTACCTGGGATAGTCAGCCCAGTTCAAGCTAAGTTGAGTGATAATAATCATAAGAAAGATGTCTGGTCAGATGAAGGCATTGAGATACTTCAAAAAGCTCTTCGTTTGTTTACTGACATGGGACAACTGGAAGAAGCTCTGAGCATTGCCAATTTACTTCTTGATCGTCATGAGTTAAGCGATCCGTTAAAAATAGAAATAGAAACTTTCCTTAGAACTCGTCAATATCCGTGGCGGCAAGAAATAGATAACTACATTCGTCAGCAGCAGCCATTTCAGTTGTCCTACCGAAATGCAAAAGGTGATCTACAGATATTTACTGTGCGTTATGCTAAAGTAGTTCCCCACGAAGAAAAACAGTATCTTGATTGTTGGTGTGAAGAAACAACAGGAAATTATGATTTAGAAGTATTACGTCATAACAGGAGCCTGCGTCTAGAACGCATCTCAGAAGTCAAAGTTAGCGACATAGATGGGAAATGGCTACATGATTTAGACACAATAAAGGTTAAAATGCTATTGTTCGGAGGTTTGGTAGATGGTTATAAACCAAAGAATAATAGTGATATAAGTAACCTTAAGTCGGAAGTCAATGGACGAAAAACAATAATACTACTGCGAGCAGTTTCTAATACCTTCTGGTTCTTTCGGGAAGTCATGCGCTATGGAGAAGATTGTGTGATTGTGGAGCCAGATAGCATACGTGAGCAATTTAAACAAAAACTCATAGCTCTTTGTGACTTATATAAATTGAATCTCTCTGATTAATAAGTTACCCAAACTTATCAATAAGAAGAAACAATCAATTATGGGGTAGGGGCTTTCAGACATCCAAACATTAAAGTTCTATTTTTGCACTATAGCGAGTGATCGGTTAGTTGCTCATTTTGTTGCTCGTGATGGCATTCTTCTTTATGAAAAAGACTCTGGACGGGAAGATGTACAAGCCTGTTTAATCTATGCTCATCAGCTAGTCGGTCATGATGAAGTTAAATTTTAGACAACAATTTTTTTACGAACCGCCAAGTACGCAAGGAAGAACACAAATAGAATTTACGTACTTTACAAATTGACCATTATGTGAGTATCAATGGAATTAGTGGGTTTTCTGCTGCTAACCTCTGGCGGATGAGGCTTTTCTATGCTGAATCAGAGTACTGACTTAGAAGTAATCCGCCTAGTGTTGATGGTTCAACTCCAAATGGTAGATTCCATTAAATCAGAGCAACGCCATAATGCTATTCAAGACTATCAGCTTGCTGAGCATGACAACAGGATTAGTACGTTAGGACAGCAAAATGAAGAAATTTTGCAAATCTTAGACAAATTCGCCAAAAAGTTAATGGTAAATGAGACCCAACTTCAGGCGTGTCAGGATTCAGTCGAATTTTTGGAGTCTGAAATTCCTTATCTTAGAAACTTAGCATGTCGAAATGAGGAGCTGCAAAACGAAAGGGATTTTTTTTGCCTACCAGATTAAGATGCCAATAAGTAAAAAAGGAAGCGAACGCTTCTCGCTCTCGGTTGACCCCACAATATTGTCTATCAATCCTTAATTTTGAGTTCATACAACTGACAGAGGTTACGGAGTTTGTGCTTAAGGCGATCGCGTATCTTGTCGGGAGATAAAATCACGCAATTTTCCTCATAACGCAAAACTTCTCGAATCAACCAAAACTCATTTGCAACTCGCCGAACCACCCGACGTGCATCGCCAATCATTTCATCCTTGATATCATCATCTTTAGGTTGATAGCCTTTTACTAACCAGCCCCTAAAGTGTAATTGCACTTCTAGATAATCAAGTTCTCCTCGCCAATTTCCACTTATAGGTAGAACTGACCTAACCCGGTCGAAAGTGATGCAACGGTTATGCCAAAGTTCGGGTAATTCGGGGATATCGTTTTCTACGTCTTGGGTTTCTTGACACCAAATAAGTAAGTAAAAGCGGTTATCAAAGAAACGAGGCTCAGCGTGACGAACAGTATACTCTAGTTCCTGATCTTGGGAATTGCGATAGAGGATATAAAAAGGCTGTTGTTTTTTTATACAGTCTTCAATCTGAATTCGCCAGCCTTGAGTGGGTTGACTAGCATGTTTCATAAGAGATTGGCGTAAAGGAGCTTCTAGGTTACCCCGTTCTAGTAAAAGTGCAAGTACAGTCTGAGCTTCCCCGATACGACCTACATCATTTAAGGCTTTTACTGCTCGTTGCAGGGCGTTAACTTGGTTAGAGTCTAGAGTAAAGGGTGTACCAACTTCTAGAGTTTTTTCAGCGATCGCCACTATTAGACCAGAAATACTTGGTTCTTTACCCCATAGGATCTTGAGGCGACGAGCGAGTTCCTCTAACTTTTCCTTAGTTCCGGGCGGAATTGACAGTGTAATCGTGTCTTTTTTTCTGGGCATTCGCAAAAAATATACTTGCACTTTCAAAAATATTGTGCGATAGTCATAAATGTAATTATAAAACATTGAGTTGCAAGCAAGAGCAGTCACATCATCTTGAGGGTTGTATGCCTCATTACTGATGTAGCTGACTCACAACTTTGTGTTGAGCGTATATAAGTCATGGAAAACACTGAGAAAACCTCAGAGTAAAACTCTCATAACAGCAAAATATCAGTGTAAGTAACAGTCTCAAAAACTTGCTTTGTAACATAGACTCGATTTTGAATAGAAGTATCTGCATATGTCTAAGCGCACCCGGCTTTTAAACGGTCCTCCGAAAACATTGGAAGAACGCTATTTTAGCGAAATTCGCCCCCTACTGTACGAACGCTTAGGGACTCATCATCAATACGGCGTGAGGAAGGGAACGACTCTTGCAGAACACTTGGACTCTGCATGTCAGTTCATGTTGACAGTTAGTCGGATAGCTGGAGTCCCAGAAGACAAACGACCTGTGTTGTTAGCGGCTACTGCGGTTCACGACTTAAATAAATTAGACCCATCAGAACGCAAGGTGAAAACCTTAGCTAGAGATAGGGATTTTTTGCGACAACAGTTTGAACTTGCAAATGTACTGAGCTTTGTTGATGGTGAGGAAGATTTTGAGTTAGCCAGACGGCTCATTGAACGCCATTCCGGACATAACGTCAGCGATGGTGCAAGATTTTTACCGGAAGATCCTGCCATTGAACGCTGGGCGGCAATGATCACAGCCGCAGACTTGTTTGATTTAGGAATTCCTGATGCAGAGCGTTTTCGCAAAGTTCAAAACGAATTGACAGTTGCATTCGACCGTCCCAGCAATCTTTTTAGAGTGCACTTATCTGAGGATAGAGGTTATATCACTGCACTTTTACTGGGAGCTTGTGAGGAGGTTTTGCAAGACTATAAATTGACACCTTTAGCCATTTACCCTGATGGCGAACTTTTTGAGGGAGAGGCGATACCAAAGGTAAATCTAGCAACAGAGATAGCTAGTGTTTGGCAAAGGAAGATTGACGAAGTTTTTGGAAATAATATTGAACAACTTGTCAGACCCACCAAAGATGGAATCAAAGTTGCCCACCAAGCGATTCAACAAAATCTTGAAGAGGTATTGGTAAATGTAGAAGCACTTTTAGAAAAGAAAAAAGCAGGTTACAAATCAGATAAAGTTGCAAAAGATATATTAAAATGGGGTGATGCAGCTGGTGCTGATGCTGTAAAAAATGCAGATGCTTTGGGGTTGCTACCTGTGGATAGTGCAGAAGAGTTTTCTGTTTCTGAAGGATTGAAGGCTGCATATCTCAGCTATCGAGAAGTGGGATTAAATCCTAAAGACGTTTGGGATAAAATCGCTGCCCATGTAGGAATTTCTGAACAGCAACGTACAGCATTAGAAATATTTAACGGACAATATGGACGACCTTTGTTTGCAGCAAAGGGAGCAGTGAATGGGATCAAAGGTATTAGAGAGGCGCTTCGAGAATCTTTCCAACTTAGAAAGGAAGGTACACAAACATCACAAGCAGCAGAAGCATCAGAAGAAATGATTACAGCCGCAAGTCGAATGCTCAATTTACCTATTCATAGTAGGTTAGACGGACTAAAGGAATTAAATGCTTATATAGATGCGAATCCTAAACAAAGATGCTCTCTAGGCTCTACTTCCAGTGATATCGATGATCTCATTTCAGACAATATGCCCCCTGGAACAAAAGTACAGGCTTTTTCTAACCGATTACCTGGTGGAATCAATGCAGAACCAAAAAGGCAAGCGGATTCAATTGCAGCTTTAGCATATCAATTGATGGCAGTTGGAGCAAATTTTCCTGCTGTTAAAAAACAAGACCCACTGTATTTACACTTTGCATTGCCTAAAGGTTCGAGTCCAGAACTGTTAAGACTTTGGCGAGAACACTTAGAAAAGCTGGCTGCAACTAATGCTGAAGGTGGTACGGTTACGGTTGATGAATTACAGCTATATCGAGAAAATTCCCTAGATTTTAAGTCTCACAAAGTTGTAGGGTTTGCTTTTCCTAAGCGTCCTGAGTTTGTTCACACAACTGTGATTATTCCTATTGTTTGGGGAGATGCAAATGCTTCTTTAGCCTTACTCAAATCACTACGTCTAGCTTTAGAGATTTCCTCATCGTTAGAGATTGGCTTTCCTTTTACCCTAAGTGGAAATCTAGAAGTAGAGTTATCTAGTGATATTCATGGTCGAGTAGAAGGCATTCCCGCTACATTACAACCTTTATTAGGAAATGGTCAATATAGTCGTCTAAATGCAGAAAAAATTCTTGAGCGCTTACGCTGTATAGGGAAACTTGCAATATCTGTAGCTAGCATTCAGAAAGCAGATGATTGCTTATATGATCTAGCTCGTGCTTGTGCAAGACCGATTGAACTTTATTATGTCCTTTTACGTTGGACGTTGCGAGAGCAAGACGAAGCGAATTTGAGTGTAATTTGGAGTCGAATTCGTCAGCCATTAAACACTTTGCTGGAGAACCTTATGCCTAATGAAAATTCACTCTTAACTCAATATCTTAAAGAGGCGGCTCAAGTAGCTGCTGAAGGGAAAATTTGGGGAAGTTCTTTTAAGAGAACTGCACAATCTGAACCGTTTACGGCGCTTATTGCCGCCATTCGCGCTCAAAAACCTCATTTAGGTTTAGATGTTATTTTCGCTGCTTTAATTCAGCAATATCATACTCGGCTAGACCGCATCCGTGAACATGGCGTTGGTCAAACAAAGCTTGATTATATCAAGCGTTATTATGAAGTTTTGCGAAAACTCTATGAGGATGTTTATCAAGCTCGTCCTGAAAGGTTTCTAGCAGACCAAAAAACACTGGAAGCTGCTTATCTATTTTTCCTTGAAGAAGCACGTCACCAGGTAAAAAGCAAAGCTGAAGATGATTCTGTTGAAGTTAGCACATCTATTTAATTAGGAGGTTATCATGTCAATTCAAAAACTTTCTCCAGTTCTAGCCCAAACCTATGAAAACTTTCCCAAAGGGAGGTTTATTACGTTAGTTGTTCTGAGGACAACTCAATCTGAAACTATCTTTCGCACAGAGGGTTCTGGTGAACCGATGTGTAGCGAATTTGTACAAGCAGGGATCAACAATGAAGCTATTATCCAACGCTTAGTCATGACTAAGCGCAAACAAATTGCTCCAGAAAGACGTTACGGACGTGAATTTTTAAGAGCGCATGACCTTTTATATACCAGTAAAGATGGTTCTCTTTGCTCTTTGAACACAAATTCTCCTTGTGAAATGTGTGCGGACTGTTTTCTCTACGGTTTTGCGGCTGGGGGTGGTGGCGCACAGAAAAGTCGAATTTGGACTGAGGATGCTTTTAGCGTTTTACCCGCCACTGAAGTTTTAGGAGAAAGAACGATTAACGCTATTTACGAAAATGGCACAATGCGCGACCAGAATGGTAACGCCTCAACAGCTTTAAATACCAGCGAATATATTAAACCAGGTGTGCATTTTCTTGATGTTGTCACTCTGAAAGATATCACTGCTGATGAATTACGTTATGTCATTGGCAATATTTGTTACACAAGTCGATACGGTGCTGTTTCCAGTCGTGTTGGACGCATGGAAAACGAAATATTAGGTATATTTGGCAGCATTGCTGAACTTCCCAGTTCTTTGGAATTTGTCCAAGCTGTCTATGATGCTTTGGAAAAGCCTTTAGAACATCCTATGAATACCAAGCGCGTAATGGAAAAAGCCAAACAAGTACTTTCAGATTGGAAAAACAGGCGAGGAGTTTCTGTGAATTTGTCTGATGCAGAATTAGCAAGTGTCATGACTGATGTAGATAATCATTGGTCAGAAGCTGAACGAGATAATTTCTTAAAGCGGTTAAGTCAATCTTATGAACCTTTTCGCCAAGTTACGAGTGAGTCTAAAAAAGGCAAAAGCAAAGGTAAAAAAGCAGCAGTTGAAGTAGAGAGTTAGATTATGTCTACAATTCCTTTTCAGCAGGCAAAGCTTGTGGAATTATCTTGCTTAGAACCAGTCTTTTTTGCCTCTAGGGAGTTGTCTGATACCTACTACACTGAGGGGTTAATAGGAAATTATGCTCTTACCTATGCTTTAAGAGTGGTTAATTCTCCCTATCGCCTCCAAGGACAGGCTACAGGACGACCCACCTACAAAGAAGATTTTGAGGCGATCGCACAACGATTCTATATATTACCAGCTTCGCCTACTAATGGTCTAGTGACTTTCCGGTTTGAACGTTTCAATGCTCTTTCTGATGCTTACTGGTATGCCATGACTAATAACCGCGTCGCCACTGCGCGGGAAGATTTACCATTGCAACGCCAAGGGAAAAAACCCAATTCCTTTAGACCAAGTAATTTTCCGCAAACTGGACGATTACGGATGATTGAACGTGGTAATAAATTTCAAACTGTAGTCTTTGGCAATCACGAATTACCTGACTATATTCGTCTTGGTAAGTTTGCCAGCAAAGTTAAGGTGAATGTTCTAGAACAACTTGATGTCAACTTATTACCAGATAGAGAGTACAAAACGAAGGCTTGCTTGAACGTTGCTGATTTGCCACCGCAGATTGAAATCTTATCTTTTGATTTAATTTCTATGCCTCCAGTACCAATACTTAAAAATCTTCATTTCCGAGGTGCTGCTTGGCAAGTAGGCGAAATAATTGTGCCAGAAGGGTTAAAATTTTGTTGTGGAGATAGAAGTAATGACTCATCAAAAATTAGTAACTAAACTTGAACCTCGTAGTATTTTTGCCTGTACATCGCCACCTGAGAAGATTTCATTCATCACTCATCCACTTCAACATCAAGTTGATGTTTTTGAAAAATCCCATGATGCTGATATCATCCTCAATTCCACGCAGACAGGTACAGGTAAAACCAAAGCTGGACTTACAGTTTTATTGCATCACCCTACAAAAAGCGCTGTCTATATCGCTCCAACTAATGCTTTGGTAGAACAGCAAAGAGAAGCAGCAGAAAAGTTTGTAAAAGAGGCTGGTTTACCTCATATAGTTAAGTCAGCTTCTGCAAGAGAAATTAGAACCTGGTCTGATGATAAAGTCGGGAGGCGACCGGGAGAAAAACTATATAACGTTTTGCGAAATCCTGCAACTATTTTTCCGGAAGCAGGTGGAAATAGACCAATTTTATTGGTAACTAACCCTGATATTTTTTACTACGCTACTTTCTTTGCTTACAACAAGCTTGATAAGGATAATATCGCCAACAGTTTTTACACCAAGTTTGCTACAGTCATCTTTGATGAATTTCATCTCTACGATGCTAAGCAATTGGTAGGGTTACTGTTTTATCTCGCTTATTTCCATATTTTTGGCTTTTTCAAACATGGAAGGCGAGTTGTCTTGCTGACAGCTACGCCGGAACCAGCTTGTGAATTAGCACTGCAAAGTTTAGAGAAGCAGGGTGTGAGAATAGCTAGAATAAATGGAGAAACTGGTAACGGTGAACTTTTACCATCACAAACAGCAGTCAATTTAGAATTAAGACCACAACCTGATACTAAGGAAGAGTGGCTAGCAGAGTTAGCATCTGAAGTCGTTCAACGTTTTCGAGAAAGACCTCAGGAAAACGGTGCGGTAATTCTCGACTCTCTGGATAGTATTAATCGCCTCAAAAATTTGTTAGACGACCAAGGACTGACTAATCACATCGGACGTATTACTGGTCCTGCACCCTTCAAAGATAGACAACGGGCGATGCAGTGTCAAATTATTTTGGCAACTAGCACTGTAGATGTAGGATTTAACTTTGAAAAAGACCCTGAACCAACGCGACAAAATCTAGATTGGCTAATTTTTTCAGCACATAATCGCGCTGCTTTTTGGCAAAGAATTGGTAGAGTCGGGCGAGTTTTAGGTAAGTCCGAGACTAATCTTGATTCAGAAGCTATAGCTTATTTACCTGCTATAGCGTGGGAACAAGGTTTAGCCTCTCTTGATACATCTGGAGGACGCACTGCACTTCGGCAAACACTCGATAATCTTCCTTGTCTAGATAAACCTTTTTTACTTGCTTATTGGCGTTCAGAAGCATTTTTAGAAATTGCTCGTCCACTACTGGAACTTGAAGAAGCTTTTCAAAATATAGCAGGTGCTGAATTAATCCCACAGCTTTTTGAAACACTAAAATCTACTTTAGGTGGAAGCCGCACTTGGGATGACTGTCGCTTCAGAATGAAAGTTTTACGTGGATCTGAAAATATCAGTAAAGCTTCTCTTGAAGATGTTAGGGAAAAATGGAAATGTACTCCTGGCGGTCAAGCCTTTGTTAAAACTTTTATCAAAGCTAAATATCCTGAAGATTGGGAAGATTTACAAAATGGACTTGCTACCTTAGATGATTACGAACCTTTTTTTAAAGAAAATGATGAAGCAGCAAAGGACTTACAAGAATTTGCTCATGTTTTTAGCGTCAGCTATGCGCCATTATTTAACTTTAGAGGTAGTTTATTTGAAAGTCTCCCAATTCGTGACCCTCACGGTTATCTCTTGGATGAGTCAGAAGAAACACGTCTAGACCCTGTTCATCTTTTACGTTACTACGAATTTGTTCAAAATGGTGAATACATAGAAGTTACTGGTAGAACCAATAAAAATTATGAATTGATTTTTCGCTTGAGCTATCCTGATACGTGGCAAGAATTTGTCAACACAGAACTCAATAAATTGACTGCCTTCAAAAATTGTCGCATTGAACGACGTTTGGAAGGAGCAATACGACCCACACCTCTAATTCAAGCACTGGAAAAATATTTGATGCCAGGAGTCATTATTGCCGAAAAAGAAAACCAGTACATTATCTTTCAAATGCGTAAAGAAGGAATTGTTTCCTATCCAATTATCATCCAATGTAGCAATGCTCAAAAAGAATATAGGTTTTTACCAGGGATTGCAGGAATATTAACAATGGCGATGAAAGGGAAACAATTACGGCTTCCAGATGATGAACCTTTCATTGTTTAATGAACCTTGTTTTCATGTTGCCTATAGCTACAATAAAAAACTGCAACCATTGGTTACAGAAATAAGTTGGACTCATAATCTAGTCATTTACTAGCGTTGTAGAATAGAAATCTAAATTAGAGCAATCGTCGTCGGCTTTTCTATGAAACTTATGCTAGCAATGAAAAACTCGCACCATTGGTGCGAGAAATTGGTTGGATTTAAAATCTGATCAATAGGTGTAGCCAATACTGCTCGGTTAAGGAAATAAAGTAGCCTAAAACCCTTGAAATATCGTTGTCTATGATGACCAAAAAGGGCTTAACTGAGCAATATTGTAGGTGTAGCAACTTATCAAGTCGTTTCAACAATACCTCAAGAGCTAAAAAACCAGCTTCCAGATCCGGAGCAAGTTGCTAAACTGTTAGAAGTAGTAGACAATGATTAATAATGATACTGATATGAAGACACTAACAATTGAAGAACTCAGGGAACTTGCTCAACAACTTCCTGAGAAAATTCCCTACCTGAAAATGTTAGTTCTTTTTGGTTCTAGAGCTACAGGAAAAATTCATGCAAACAGCGACTGGGATTTTGCTGCACTTTACGACGACGAAGTTCGTCAAAATTACGTTAAAGATAATGCTTTCGCTTGGTTTGAAGTTCCGATGATTCTTGGTAAATTTTTTCACCTAAATAGTGACATAATTGATGTTGTGGAACTAAACCATTGTTCACTATTGGTTGGTTATCATGTGGCCAGAGAGGGCAAGATTTTGTATGAAAAATCATCAGAGGAATTCACAAAATTTCAATGCAAAGCTTGGAAGATGTATGCAGATACAGCAAAGTTTCGCAAAACTCAAAAAGAAAGTATAAATATTTGGCTTAAAAAGATAGGTAAAGTATGAACATGAACTGTGAAATTGTCACAACTAGAATGACATTTATCATCAAGTATTTAAATCATCTTCATGAATTCCAATCAATAAGCCTTGAAGACTATTTAAATAGCTTTAATGATCAATTAATTACTGAAAGACTCATACATTTATTAGTTGAAGCAGCTTCAGATATCAATAGTTACTTACTGGTGCAATTATATCAAGTTACTCCATCTGCCTACTATGATTCGTTCATTGAAGCTGGAAGAGAAGGCATAATTACGCAAGAATTAGCACTAGAACTGGCTGCATCGACAGGAATGCGAAATCGTTTGGTTCATCAGTATGAAGAAATAGATCATCGAATAGTATTTACAGCTATTCCCAAGTCTTTGCAGCAATACTCACTTTATGTACAGCAGATTACAGCTTATCTGGATTTATTAGAGGCAGAAAATGGCTAGAAAACGCAAAGGCTCAGATTAGAAAGAACAACTTTCACTATTTGAACTAGATGTTGATTTACTATCGGAAGAATATGAGGATTCAGGAGATGATTCGTAAGCCGAAGATTTAGGTTTTGATTTTGAATCATCAGACCGGACTATCGAATCTAAAGCTAGAGATTTACTTATACTGAAGCTACCACGTGGGGCAATTCTAGCACCCTGGGAACTACGAACTTTGGCGCTGAAGCGCAACTATGAACTTCTCATAATCAATATCGTAGACTACGATGATCTAAAATTCAAAACTATGCCCCACAGCCTCATCCTCAACCTCATCCCTCAGTCCCCAATCTACCCCGAATTCCTCACTGGTAGACACTACCACGCCCTCTTTCTCACCCTCGTCAGTTCTGTAGATCCAGGATTGGGAGACTATCTACACACGTCTAACGCAGACAAAGCGTTCACCCTTTCACCTTTACAAATATCACGAAATCACCAATACAAAAATCATCACACTCTGCAATTTTCCCATCAACGCCCAATTCCCCCAGGTACATCTTGTTGGTGGCGCATCTCCTTGTTAGATGATACCCTCTTTAGCAAGCTGACTTCACTGTGGCTCAATCTTAACCCTAAAGATCCCTGGCATTTGGGTTCTGCGGATTTGTTCATTACCAGCATTCTCGGTACACCGCAACCAACGCAACCTTGGGCAAATGCTTGCACCTACACCCAACTGTACGAACAAGCAAGTGATCGCCATCGCCTCATGACCTTAAGTTTTGCAACACCTGTAGCCTTTCGCCAAGGAGGATACGATACCGTTCTGCCAAATCGAGAATGTGTCTTCAACAGTCTTCTCAGTCGCTGGAACAAATATAGTGGGATTGAATTTACCAACATCCCCATTGAGTCAATTTATCCAAGTTTTTGCAAAATCCAGACCGAAGTGATTAGCAACTATGACAGCAAATTTATTGGTTGCGTTGGCGAAATCAGCTATCGAATTCTGGGAGATGTTGAACCAATCGCAATTAAGCAAATAAACACCCTTACTCACTTTGCCTTGTACGCAGGAGTTGGACGAAAAACAACTATGGGGATGGGAATAACACGTCGCCTATCATCAAATATTGAAAGCCATGAATGAAACAGAATACATTCCTATCGCTGCATTAAACCAATATGCCTATTGTCCTCATCGCTGCTGGCGCATGTTTTGTGCAGGTGAATTTACTGATAATCAATACACAATTGAAGGAACAAGTTTACACGAACGTGTCCACACTCTAGGAGAAGTAAATCGCGAAGACACCTGGGAAATTCGGGCGATTTGGTTGAAATCAGACAAACACCAACTGATCGGTAAAGCTGATTTAATCGAATCAGAAAACGGTGAGTGGTATCCTGTCGAATACAAGCGGGGAAAAAAAGGCGAATGGGATAACGATGAGTTGCAAGTTTGCGCTCAAGCATTGTGTTTAGAAGAAATGACAGGACAACGTATCAACAAGGGTTATATCTACTACGCCCACTCCCATCAACGTCAGTTAGTAGAAATAAACGCTGAACTACGTCAAAGCACAATCACTACTATTGAAGCTGTTCAAATACTGCTAGTTACAGGTGCAATGCCAAAAGCTGTCAAAACGAATCGCTGCAATGGATGCAGTCTTAAATCGCAATGTTTGCCTGGTACTGCTGACAAAGTAGGACGCTATCAAGAACCAGATTAATCAAAGGTTTGTAGTAGCGCTTTAGCGCATAAAAACCCTAAACTCTCAAGAAACACGGGGTGTGGGGGAGCAGGGGAGTGGGGG
>Ga0209611_10007255_pt1 | contig 17824 bp, 11 predicted proteins | sample S1TSphgellanicum_3_FD_187693 | JGI IMG/M metagenome (GOLD analysis project Ga0209611, IMG submission 187693) | Host-associated microbial communities from peat moss isolated from Minnesota, USA - S1T2_Fc - Sphagnum magellanicum MG (SPAdes) (version 2) | ecosystem: Host-associated > Plants > Peat...
TTCTACCTTTATAGGTGAAGTTGTAGGCACTAAACTATGAGTTTGTCCCACATGTGATTTTCATTCTTCACATGCACTTCAATGCAAATTGGTATTTCTTCAATTCACACCATATGAAAGTTCTATTTACCAAACTCTGTAATATAGTACTTATGATAGTATTTTTGATAAGTCACCTCCAATTTGCAAGAATAATGCATTGCATAGACTCCATAACAACTTGTGAGATATTTTAACCTTCCATAACCATGGGAGTCATTGAAGTTGATATAACCACAAATAATATTACAAGCCATGTATTCTTGATACTTTAGATTGTCAAGTTTTCACAATAGCTTGAAAGTTACCAACCTAATGAATGTTCCCAACATTGGAGGAAAGAATCCTAGCGCCAAACAAGTTTGAAGCCCATAAAGCATGTAATATGCCTATAGATTGGGTATTAACAATAATAAATACTCCAATTCTTTGGAAATATGTAGCATGTCACTTAGGATACAAGACTTCAACTGCCACTATCTTTACATTCTAAAGAATTGGTGCCTTGGGTGCATTCTATTAACAAAAATTGATCATGGCATGTGTTTGACATATGTGGTTCACCAGTAACAACATTGTTACATGCTAAAATACACTTTAAGCTTACTTTTGGACACACCTTGTAATTATCAAAAACCTTATTGTTTACCGAAAACCCTCTTTGACCAAAAATTTATTATGGACTGAAAATCCTTTTATTATTAAAAATTTAATGCTAAAGAAATTGAATATTTAAAAAATTGACAAATTAGTTACATGACTCAGTTTACATATTAAATTTCTAGAAGTAGGACAAGATTTTCTACTAGTTCTAGAGAGATTTTAGGGCTTTTAATCTATTTTGGACAAGATCACCATTTGTGACCCTTATCTTTAACTCTGATCTACTTAGGACCTTGAGGTGGATGCTTGGGGTCAAAATGGGGATTCATTATATGTTTATTTTTTAATCTGAAGTAATTTGGAAAGAACATATTTTTGAAGTCATCTTTTCCATTGAGAAGTTGTGCAATTTTGCTTTTGAGGTTGTAGTTTCTTTTGAAATTTATTTTTTCTCTGAAGTTGTACTTGTGTAACGTTGAGTGTTGGATTTAACTTTTATTTTTATAACATATTTTTATTTGAAAAGACAATAATCTATTATAACTATCAATGGATTTTTTTTCTATTCTTAATTATTTGTCATTAAATAGTTAAAAGGCATGTATTTCACCTTTCTTCCTATTCCTTAATACATAAAACTTGAGCTATCACTTGGTTGCTTTAACATTTGGCAACCAAACCACAAATATAGAACTAGGATTTTTGATTCAATGATTCTTATTTCAAAAGTTTTGGTAGGAGTTATTTGTCTTCACCAAAAAAATGAATTTTATTTTAAAAAGTATTTTTGTATTTTTTGTGTTGTTTATTTTCAAACAAGCCACATAAAACTTCAAAAAGCTTTGTAAAATACCAAAGTCCTTTCATTCATCTATAAGTTTTTTTTGCTACATTATGACAACATTACTTACTAGGAGCATGAGGAAGCAATTGAGCAAAATGTTGCCAAAAAAAAAGGTGGACCTTTTGGCAATCAAGGAGTGGAGTTATCAAAATCGTTTCTAGAGGATGTTGCTATTAGTCATAATGAAAAGTAGAGGGAGTTGAAAACTATTACCAAAAAATGAAAATAAAAAAATCAAAGTTATATTGGAAACCATTAAATGAAAAGGATTGTTGATACCATGCAAACAAAAACTTGGTGGGAACCTATTTAAAAACCAAATGTTTTGGTACCATGAAACTATTTTACTTTAGTATTTTTGCTTCAAATAATGAAAATTTTCAACTCTAGAAGTGATTGGAGGAACTACAATAATTTTAAGAAAAGCAAGAATGCTATTTTGTGGACCTATGAACATGAACCTATGAGCAAGATGGAATATTTTTGAGCATCTTTTGATCATATGGATGGAATATGTTACAAATATTTTTCCCTAGATTGGATAGAATCTTTATTGATGTGACAAAATATTTTGCCATGTGTAAATGGATGAAGTTTTTGGATGAAAAAATCTTGAAAGATGGTATTTGTTGGACAAGTTTGGACAACATGACTAGCTAGATGAATAAGGTTTTTGTTGCTAACAATAAGTTTGTATCTTACCGTATTGTATAAAATTGTACTTGAGGTTCAAAAACATCTTGAAAAATGTTATTTGTTGGACAAGTTTGGACAACATGGTTGGGTAGATGAACAAGGATTTGTTGTTAATGACAAATTTATATTTTACCATATTATATAAATTTATACTTAAGGTTGACCATTGGGCAAACTACCATGCAACTGTTGATGAATTTTGTTTCATTCCACATTTATTGCATGGAATTGAAGAGGATAGCCATTAAAAAGGCCTTAACATTTAAAAAACACATTATATATTTTGGTTTGTACATCATGCCGAACATTAGGAAACTCAAACTACCTTAGTTTAGCTAAATACTTCTACCTCTAGCCACCTAGTGTGAAATTCGACCTACTTTTAATTCAGCCAAATAGTGACTTCTATTAGTTAAGAATCAAAAAACCAAAACTGGTTAAATTATTTAAGAAATCATCTTTGTAGCTTTGGTGTGACTTGCTAATTTATGATTTTTATTTAAGTTCCAAGTTGGATTATGAATGACGTTTCCATTAGCCCACAAAACATCACATTTTGCAAGATGTAATATAGATGTTTACAATGCACCCACTTTCTATGGTGGCCCAATGAGCTTGTCATCATTGACACAAATTTTATGTAAATGCATGTAGGGAAATTACTAGTAGTAATTTTATATTGTTTACAATTTTCAATTAAACCTAAAATGATACAATATATTCATCCATAATCGAGAGTAGAAACGTTAGCCGGCGGCAAGATCTGTGCGATAAAAACACGTTTGGCCTCCCACATATTTTGTTTTTGAATTGAAATCTTGAAAATTGAAAGACGATGAATATTTGTTTTGTTTCAAGTTTTCAACTAGGCATTTACATTCGTTCGTTTATTGAAATGAACAAATGCAATGTCACCAAAGAGATTTCTAGGGTGAAATTTCAATTTCTTAAAAACAAGGAAACTAGATTTTTCCAATGTCATCACTTCATCTTGAGTGAGATCATTCCTTTCTTGAATAGGCCATATAGAAGGCACAACAAGCCTACCAATTGCATACTTCTTCCTAGTGTTTCCAATACAATGATTGTGATCATCATAACAAAACTAAAACTTATTTAGTTGAATTGTTGCACGTTTAGTAGCATTTCAATTACAAACATAACAAGGAACAAGAATGCCATGGTTTGTTATCTTTGAAATGATTTTCACCTTGCAATATTACTTAGTGTCCTTTTGCAATTTTGAACATTGAACATTTGACTTGAAGGGCCATCACTCAATGCACCAAACATTGTCACCACAAAGGTGTTTTAGCACCTCCTTGCCATTGTGAATGAAAATTGAAAAGACCTCTTGCGAATAGCTTGATTATCCCACATCTACATTGGGTGTAAAGTTGTGCAAAATAAATTCCACTTGTGGACAAAAGAAATTAACACAATCATGCTTGTGCAAATCACCTTTTAATCCTAAGGGAAAATCTTACCTTTGTTTGGTGGATCCAAAAACCCTCTTCACCTTCCAAGTGAGATATTTTCAATGTATATGAAGAACCCAAAGTGAATTTGGTAACTACAATAGCCATTTATAAAGAATCACCAAACTGGCTTGCCATGCATAATCACAATTCGTCCTTATTTGGTTTTATCTTGGAGTGACCACCATGTTAAAAAACATAGTACAACACAATTTGTTCGAAAGCTTTTAGGTAATCATTTAAGGTTGTGGCATATATGTAGGCATTTCTTTTTTCAGATTTTTGGGGCCAAATGTTGTGGATTATCTCCATGAAATTACAAGTTGGCATGTCAACCTCCTCCTCCAAGGATAATTTCTACATTCAAATTGATGAATGGAATGAAAACACAACATAAAGGATTTTCAAAAGTGTGATGCAAAGAGATCTTACATCTAACATGAATCCTCCCCATTACCTCACACAAAAATGCCAAAATCTTAGCTAGTTGTTGAACTTGTGAATTGCACCCACCAATAGCTCCGAAGGAATACCACCAAAAATGAATTGCAACATAACAAAGGTCAGCTTCTTCCAAGGATCTTGAGTTCTTATATTCGTAATAAAGAGCTTTATGCCAATCCTAGAACTTAGGAATAATGAATTGCTTAATGTGTTTATTTGGGTGAAAGCATGGTAAAATGTACAATTCAATGTCCTTGGTAATCTACTTATTTAATTAATAAAAAGTAAGACCAAAACCCATCACAAAATTATTATACATTAATCTATTTACTTAAATGATAAAGAAAAATACTTTTTCACTATTATGAATTAATTTAAAAAAATTTCATTGTAAAAATAGGTTTCAAGTAAGTTTTTAAAAATGTAAGTAACTTTTGAAGCCTACTTTTTGTAATGTAACATTTGTTTCAAGTATGTGTCAAGTATATTTTACCAAAGAGAAAATAAATTTTATTTATTTTCCTTCCTTTGAATATACAATGATCTTTATGTCATAATTTTACACAAATTTGTTTCATTAAATTTTTTAATGAATAAGTACTTTTGAACACCATATTGATTAATCAAATTCAAAAATATTTATATACAGTTGTTCAATGTGACCATTAAGATTTTAGTTGCAAATGTCACATGCGACTAAAAATTAGTTGTAGGGATCGATTGCAAAATGGCTATTTTCTATTAGTGCTTTAAGTTACTTTTGGCTATAGCCTATTAGAGACTATTATAAATAGGCTACATTTGGTTTTTTAAAACCATTCCACCTTAAGTTACTTTTGACTATTATAGGCTATTCTAGATTGGCTACTATTAGTTATTTTAATTTTAAGCTATTTTTTGATTATTCACATTTTTATTAAGGCACCGGCCAACATTAATGTAATCTTATGACCAAAAATCCATATTGGGTTAACATATGTAATGTAAACCAATTAATGGCAATGAAACAATGTTTTGGGTTGCAACAAAAGTAAACACATATATATTTAATTTTTTCAATTGCATATCCTATACTTGTTTAATAATTATACAATGTTTCAAGTCAATTAGTTTCAAATATAACAAATTGGGTCCATTGCATAGTGATCTAATTCTATTATAATAGATTCAATGAACTATATATAATGAGATAGGTTTACAACATAGTGATCCAATTCACCTATGGTGGATTAGGATTTAGGGCTAAGTAAAGTTATTTCACTATTAAGGTTCCATAATGATTTAAGCTAGTGACAACACCCACATTTTGTACTAATGAGTCTAGGGGGCAATGAGGTTTTCAAGCATGTGTTATACATATATTTTATTTCTTGCCATTTTTTTATTATCGATTCCATGGGAAGCATTGAGACCAAGTAGTAATTACCTTGCATTCTTGTCTTGCAGTGAATCCCTTTCCATATAACTAATTTGAAACCCCTATATCTTTCAACCTGAATCCAATGTTGTTTTCCTTACTTTTGGTGTCAAAAGGTAGAAAAACAACCTTAGAATTATGTAGAATACAAATGGAATGTTGTAACTTTGTAAGTTTAGCATGTTTTTCTAGATATTTTGTCATGTGTGGTTGGCCTAAGGTGCCATTGACGAGCTCCCCAATCTCATGGAAATCTAACATAACCCCAAAGCATATAGCACCATGTTTCACAAAGACTTCCTAAAGGAGTGGCTTCCTTCTCATCTTTTCAAGTGTGGTTGGTACCTAGATCGTCCAAAAAAAATATTCCAAAAATTTCATTGATGAAGAATTTAGAACTTGCCTTCATGGAAAACCTTGCCAATTTTACAGGGACACAAGTTGAAGGTGGAAAGTGAAAAAATCTTTCTAAAATAAAAACTAAGTCCAAGGAGGAAGGGAAGGGGGTTGCATCCACATTTGCAAATGAGGATGCTAATGTGCCTTTGTAGGAGACTCTGGATGTGGACATGATAAAAGAATTTAGCATTGGAAGATGCATTACTTTAGCACCTCCCCACTCCTCCTCATGTTGGAGTCTAGAGCATTCAATGGATCATTGCTCACTATAAGAAATCACAATTTTTTTATCATGAATTTTGGTTGTAAAAACCTCCCATATGTTTTTTTTGCCCCCATGTCCAAGTTGACCAAAGTCCCATTTTGGACCCGACCATTTTGACTGAGTTTTTTTGGTTGATTTTTTTGATAAGGTTTTTTTGACTAAATCATTGTGACTATAATATAATTTGGGCAATGATCAAAAATATATATTATTAATTTTTTAAATTAAAAATTAATATGAAAATATTAATTAATTAATTACCTACCTTACCCTACCCTACTTTACCTACCTACCTAATCAAGAGACCTAATAACTTGGGCTTTGCATTGTTACGCACTACCAATAATAATTTTCTTTCTTATTTTGTTCACATATGATTATTAATAATTCATCATTATTTATGTCAATGTTAAATTTTATTGTAATTAATATAAATATCATGGACATAAAAATGCACATGTTAATTTGCCTTTTCATATCCATGTTGGTGGGTAAGGAAAGGGATGAAATAGTTATAAGGATAAGAGATAGTTATTAAGAAAAAAATGAGGTAGTTATATTTGGAAATATGTTTGAAATTGTCTAGGGACAACCATATGAAAGATTACGCAAAATCAATAAAGAGCTTACGAATTTTTTTAGAAAACCACCCATATACCAACTTTACGAAATTTTTGTAACTGAAATTATTTGAAAAAAAATTAGTTACTAAACATTGGTAATCCATAATCATATAGATTGTCCATGAAATCATTTTTGTCTTTTCTTGCCAATTACATTATTTTAATAAACCATATAGGCTACCAATTCAATTAAAATTGTAGCATTTCTAGAGGTTTTATCTTCCCCACCTCTTTTTAAATTCTCCTATGACCCATATGGTCAAAAGCATGCAACTAAAATTCGGAGTTTTTGTTGTCAACCCAAACTTATGCCAATCCAACTGCTATAGATATGACATTTTAGGTAGGGCTAAATAATGAAAAATTTCAATCTCACAAAATATCGGAAGGAAAATGCAGATTAATTTGTAATGAATCCAACCCAAAATTCATTAAATGTTAATATTTAATTTAAATGAGCAACAATATCATGTGTGAAATGAATTACAAGTCTTTGATTATGAGTTGCCAAATGCTTGTGATAATTCTAAAGCAATGATCATGACAAGATTCCTAATACCATTCTAGGGGTCAAATGTTTTTTTTGTGATTGGAATAGTGTCGTGGTGATGTGACAATGGTGCAAAACAATGTCAAATATGTCACAAAAAAAAAGGGATCAAAATGATCTACTTAAGACAACATGAAAATAACAAACCCTTGAAAAATTTGCTCAAATGACATGAAAATCCTCTTCTATAAGAAGATTTATAAATTTTCGCCTTCTTATTACTGTTACTATCAGAATTGTTTTTTGAAATTTCTGCTTTAAATATTATTGGCATAAATATGAAAAAGTTCATATTTTAAATGGATAGATTTAAAAATTAAAAAAACTGGTTGTGAATTATGACAATGGGGTAAAATTAGATTGGTGTTGCTCCCAAAAGTTTACTGGGACTTTATAATTAAAAGTAAATTGTATAGATTTCTCATCAACATAATTCAGAAACACATAGGTTTGTTTGTTTGTCTAAATCTGCCTATAATTCCTACCTACCTCCATGACAAACCTATTGAACAAATGATAGCAGATGTGAAGAAGTATGATGTTTTCCTGCTCAAGAGGGGTGGTGGGCTTGTTGGCAATCTTGATTGGTGCGTGGTATGACGTGCTTTGTGTTTTGGAGAAAACCATGGGTACAGTATGGTTCATGTTTTGGAGAAAACCATCAACGCAACATGCTTTGTGTTTTGCAGAAAACCAATGTCAACTTTTAATGAGGCTACATTTATCCTCGTCTCCACCTTAAGGAATCTGTTGCAACCACTACCCCTCCTTTTGCTCATGTAACAAGAAGGCAAAGAAGGGGTCAGTTATGGTTAGGTCCAGTGAAGCTTTTTTTTGCAACAATAGGTACTGCACAATCAGGCATATGTTAGGGTGGCATAGTATCAAACTAAGAAAGTTGATGTGTCAAAGGTGGCAATGAAAAGTACTGTGTAAACCAAATATGAAACTGAGTTTGTACATATATTTGTGTGTGTTTGTATGCCAACACACAATTAAATAATTAAAGCACAAATACATACTAACCAAGTAGATCTCCTTAAGGAAAGGCTAAAGAATAACATCAATTGAGTAGTGGAAAGGTTGTTGCCAAGACTGCAAAGATAAAATCAGATTGGGTTCACAGTCCTTTGCTCATCAGCTTTTGGACCTTTTTGCCTCAGAGTATAGAATCATGACTTAACAGCATAACCTAAGATGCAAGATCTTCTTCTACAATGTCGCAAGCTTGCATTGAATACAAAATAAGCTCTTCAATGTGAATCCTTATTTAACCAATGAGTAAGCAGTGAGCTACCAAATAAAAAGACACAGGACATAAAGCACTCCATATCCTTGATCTAAGTATTAACTGTGTGCTACTGACTGTCAACCAAAGTTGACAGACATCTTACAGAAAAAACCCAACAAGCAAACACATACAACAAGGATTCCAAAACAAAAAAATTGAGATGATTGGTGGAAGACAAGATGTCTTTTGCAAACTACTGCAGATGTAAAATGTCATAAAAGCACACAGTTTCTTCCAAGTGTAAGAAGAAGTGGTTATAGCAATTGAAAGGATAGGGTGGTGGTGGGTTTGTACAAGAAAGTAAGTGCTCATGCATGATCTGCTCTCACATGCCTCCTCTTCTTCTGATGGTTGTTTTGAAAAATTATCTCTCCTCTCATGGTGCTGAATTCCTTGGTCTTGTGCTTGACTTCCCATTTGTGCTTGGAAGGCTTCCATCTTGACATGATTTCTAGTGATGGGTGTGCCAACCTTCTTCAATATGCTTAAAGGCATTGTCATTGGCCTTTTCCTGACAATGGCCCTAAGCAAAATGTCAGAGCTTGGGGGCAGGGATTGTGGCGGTGGTGCAAACCAGGCAGCGGGGAGTGATGGGCTTGTTTAGGGCATCAGTCTTGTTTTCAGAGCCTTCTCCTACTACTGTTGTTGTTCCTTTTTGTCTTCTTCCTCTTCATGCTACAGCTCTGCTTAGACTCATTGTCATTGGCTTTTTCCTGACAATGACACTAAGCAAGGCCTATGTCACATTCCTCCCATGAACCCCACTTCACAACTATCTATCTTTGTCATGATCATCTGTTGCTGCGTGCAGTAAGCTCTCTCCATAGCTAGGGCAGAAAGGGGAAAAGAGTGATAGCATGAAAAACATGGAACAATGGCGACAACCCAATGCCACCATCCCTGTTGTCTCTCTGTTGCTGCTGCTGCTGCCACTGCTCTCATCAGATTTTTTCTTCTTTTTTTCTTTGCAGTCTGCTGCAGGTTCTACCACCAACACCACCACCTCCTTGTTGGCAAGTAGAAAAGAAGAACTTGCTTTCAAGCATGCACTATCTGTCGTTTCGAAAGAAGCAGTAGTAGTCAAGGCCGCAGCAGCTGCACTGGTATCCTTGTTTGATGATGATGCAGCAGACAATGATGTATCAAGCTCCTCCTTGGGCAGACAATTAGCCTTTGGGTTGAAGCAAAAATGCACACTCTGCACTAAAGCTCACATGGATTCATCCACTTGCTGAACAAGCTCTTGGGGATCGTGCTTTGCTTGTTTGCCTGTACCCACATGCAGATAGTAAAGTTCATGCATTTGCCACAAACAAACAAAAGGTTCATAGAGAGCAGCAGTTGCAGCAGCAGACATGAATGGATTGTCTTCTTCAGAAACAACAGCAGTAATTACTGATGGGAAAGTGGGTGTCCCTTACCTTGAGATCCAAGAACTGTTTCCAACTGTTCCTGTTTTTGAAGTGTAGTACTCAATTGTGTTTTCACATTGCTATACTGCTCTACTCTGACCTGCAAATACACAACCCCTCCCTATCATGATATGGCAACACTGGAATTGAAAGGTAAAGGTTGAATTCTTTCACCAATTGAAAATTCGACAAAAAGGTGGCCAGTGTTGCAATTTTACTAGTAGGACTTAGTGATAGCAGTTCAACTCACGGTGAGAGCCACAATGGTATCTGAAGTATCACCTTGAATGAAGTTCAACAAAATGACCTTTTCTCCCACACTTAAAACAGAATGCTTGTAGATTCTCACCCTCACATTATCATGTTCTGCTCTTTTTAGGACAGTAAAACACAATGGAGCTGGGTTGCAGATTTTGCACACATTTAGATCATCTAAGTCAAGCTTAGCCACACTATCTTGAATAGCATTCACAACCTCCCTCAAAGGTGTCATGGTAGGATACTTTACTTCATCCCAACTGAACCTGCAGCCAACTGGACCTTCAGTTCCACTTCAAGCACTGCCAGTGTAGATGCAAGCCAACAAGACCACTTCAAAGAGATGTTTATGTTCATCTATCTGCTCCTCCCATTTAACCGTTTTCCTGTGGTGAGATATTTGGTACATATGCTGGACTAGCAGCTAAATTATTCAAGCGCAAACTTTCTTCCACCTTAGAACCAGAACTTCATGTGGCACAAGCAGCTGGCTTACAAGATCTAATGTCTCTCAGATCCATGCCAAGGACAATCCAAATGATTTAAGGTTTGTGAAGCCTTCTGCCTTATCCAGGTTCTTCCATGCCCATATACAGTTTAAGACAAACACAGACCTAATTTCTCAAGTGTCCAACTGCTCCCTTCTTGGAGGAGAATGGGGCTCAAATGGAAAAGAATGTTTGTGGTATGTCCAACTCCTCTGCAGATATTGTCCCTTTCCAACTGTGTGAATGCTATTATCTCACATGTGCCCAGAGATGCAACTAAGTATGATGGTATGCTTGAGTGTCATCCTTCCTTCTGAGTTCTCAAGGTAATGCAAAAGACAGGAAGGAAACTACTTGAAGTCCTCTATTCAAAGTTGTGAGGAGTTTTTCAGGTCAGAAGAAATCAGAAGAAGGAAATGGTTTGGTTTTCCAGATTCACTTGGTGACATAAGAATCGATAGGAACACCATCCATAGCCAGAGTGCTTCAATCTGCAATGGCCACTCGCTCCAGTTCGTCACTGGGTTTCAGAATGCAAACGAGCGTAAAGAAGCGCGATGAGTGAGCAGATTGTCTCTCACCTTTGTTTAATAATCGGTGAGGGCCAGTAAAGAGTCCAATGTTCCAACACGCAAATCTGGAATATGAAACTGCAAAATACAAAAGACTTCACCAATCCATCTTCAAACATTACCACATGTAACAACAACGGGCAGTTCTAATCGTATCGGAACATGCGGACACCTCCTATGCCCCGCCAATGCCATGACAAACCTTGTTCACTGATCGATTACGAATTACAATCTTCACACTTTCCGACATACTGGATACGTTCCGCCAACAGCACTTTCAGATCCGCAATGAAGCGAAACAACACATGGATCCCAGCAAGAAAAAAAAGGTCCTCAAAAAGGCGTCCTTGCGCATACTATGCTACCCTGATAGGTCATACGAGAAGCAACCAGCTGATACGATCCCGAGCGGAAGCAAAAGATGCTCTGAGATCTAGAAACTCCGGTGTTCTTTGACATCGCGTAACTTGTAAGTAGCAATATCAAACGCAGTGTTGGAGATGCCGCACTGCAAATTCTTCCGTGCGGAAGAAGACGATCCCTGCAGTGGCAACGAAACTAAAATATACTTGAAAACTGCCATCGCCTAGCGCCATCCTTCCCCTCGATCCAGGGTGACACTCACTCTCCCCACCGCTCCTTCTATTCTTCTCTTTTCCATTCGTCCTCACTATCCGTCTCGTCGTTGCAAGAATCTGGGATGCATTTTGTAAGCGAGGAGGAGGAGGAAGGCAAATTCTGGCGCGTATTTTCCTTGCCACCCCCAAAAGAAGAAAAAGAAAAAAACACAATCAATAACACATTCTGCAGAACCTACAAAATGATCTCTTGCAGAAAAATGTCTTCAAAAGCTCTCTGAAAGAAGGGAAAAGAGAAAGAAAGAAATACAGAAGAGAGAAAGAGGTCATACCAGAGAAAGAGAGCAAGAAAGGGATTCCAATCTCTGCAGCTCTTCCTGATATAATGCTAGTATACGTCCAACATGCAGAGCATCAAAGTTCCCCGGTCGCACAACTCCATCTGCCAAATCACACCCAGCTGAAGCAAGCGGCTGGTGGAAGCTGCTCCTCCTCCATCTCGCGCTGCTGCTGCTTGAATGCCCATCACCTCCACCGTCACTCAATACGTCGCTACAACAAAAAATGTGAAACGACAGAAAAAACCAAGCGACGTTCTATAATTTTAAAAATCAATTCCAAACCAGAACTCCGCGTTATAACTGTCTAGTGTACGATGACTTATGGAACCTAAAGCTGCTGTATTTAAACTAGCTCCGATGAAAATTATTGTCGCTGGAATTAATTTCAAAAAATTACTTATTTATTTATCAACCTTATGTCCTAGGTTTAAGTGGCTTAACCTAAGTTAAATCAAGCCACTTAGATTAGGCCAAACCTTCTAGGCTAAGCCAAATAACCTAGGTTGGTGGTCAAATAAGCTTTGCAACTTATGCTACCTATTTAAGTCACCGAAATACCCTAGGTAGTTTAAATTGCAAGTGTGGAGACTTGAACTTCTCAACTTCACATTGAAGAGTCAAGTTTTTAACCATTGCATTAACACCTCATAAAGTGATTTTTAAAAATAACATATTGTAATTAACTTCCATGATTTTTCTTTAACATATTGTACTAAATGAACTTGAATTTTTTTACACTACTTACATAAATAGATAGGTTAGCCTAGGTAAGTAACAAGTACTTATTAATAAATGCATGTACTTAAATAACATGTAGGTTATATTCTATTAAGCCTTATAGGGACTTGTACTAGGTTTATGTTTATGCCTACCTAGTATGCTACTTATGCACATATGATATTTTGTAGGCTACATAGGTACCTACTAACCTATTAATAAACTTAGCCTAGGCATATTAAGTAGGTAGCCTAGCCTACTAGGTAAGCCTAGGCTTAGGCTACCTACTTAGTAAGCTTAGGTGGCCTAGGTTAGGCTACCTACTTTGTAGGTTTAAGTGGCTTAAACTAAGCTACATATATAGTTAGTAGGCCGAAGTGGCTTAAACTAAGCTACATATATAGTTAATAGGCCGAAGTGGCTTAGGTTATGTTACCTACTTAGTAGGCCTAGGTGGCTTATGTTATGTAACCATTGAATAGACCTTGATAGCTTCGGTTAGCTACCTACCTAGAGTAGGCTTATATAGGTGGCCTTGGTTACTTATCTAGTTAGTAGGATAGGCTACCTATCTATTAGACCTAAATGAATTATGTTATTTACTTAATAGGCCTAGATTATGTATTTAAAGTAAGCTTAGGCTAGTAGGCTTCCTACATGCCTAATAATCTACCTAGTAAGCATAGGTCACTTAGGACACCTACCGAGTACAAACACAATAAAAGGAATAGGTGGCGCCAAAGGTTATAGTGCTTGGTAAGGATTGGGGCTTTTTCACATTCACATGTGGCACACATGTGGGGTCATGCTTGAAAAATGAGATTCAAAATTTCAAAATTCTCTTCAGCATGCGTAGACTTCCCATCTAATGTAGTTAGGATGATGACAAAATTTCATTACATGCGTCACCTATGCCCTGTGTAGTCTAGATTTAGGTTGTCATAGGGTTTTTGGTCTTCCACACATTGCAAGCTCCTAACACTCAAGTGTTAACTTGTGTTTTTTGTTCATTGTTGAAGCTTTCAAGTGTTTGTCATTCATTTCAAGTGTTTGCATCATGTTAAATGCCTCTAGGTATGCCCATTTCCTCTTCTATTTGGTTGTTTTGCATCAAGCCTCTACAAGTCAAGGCTAGGATTTGATCTTTGGTTTAAATATGGTTCGTTTTCTTTCAATGAAATGCCTTGAAGAAAGTGAACTCGATTCGTTCTTAAGTTCAAGGATCAAATTCGATCGAGTTATATATTTACAAATCGCAATGACCTAGAGTCCCACATTTCTCCTTTTATAGTTGTTGGTTTGTTCATTCAAGCATAATGGTTATAATAATGTTTCACTTAAGGTACTAATTAGAAACTTGCAAATTTGTTTTGTTTCAAAAACCTTGAGCTCATAGCTCACCCCAAACCAACATTTAAATTCAAAGTGTCTTCATCACCCCAAGCACCTCAAGGTACGGGACCTTTTTTTCTACTTATATTTGATTTCCTTGTTTTAGTCTTTTGTAGGTTGAGGTTAAAATTTAATTTCTAGGTTTTAGATTAAGGTTCTTGTTATCAAAGTACATAAATAAGAAAATCTTGTAGTTGGTTTAGGTTTGTAGTTCATTAAACAAGGTTTCTAGTTTTAAATGCTCAAGAAACATTGAATTCTATTATTGATTGGAGTAAAATGGAAATTTTTGTTGTAATGTTTTGTTTGTGAAAATAACAAATTGTGAAGTTACCTTAAAAAAACAGAACATGAAGTGGTGTGGGGTTCAATGTGTCAAGTGTCATAATGTAATCCTTTTTGTAGTTTGTTTGCAAGCCATGTCATTGACGTTAATTTAAACTTGAAAAACATTTACACATAGAAAACTACCCATTACATGTTCCTTTGATTCCCTCATTTCATGCAGTTAGTTTGTAAGTTTATCGTTTTATAAGTTAAGAAAATTTTGGTCTACAGAAGTTTTGAGTTCAATTTTGTAAGGCCAAGGCTTTGTGCCAAGGTTTTGTTCTAAAAAGCTTTAGTTATTTCTATCTGTAAGTTGATGGTAACAACAGCAAGAACAAAAGCCAGTTCAAGGCCAACCCAACACCATGGAGGCTAGGTTTGCATGGTTGGAGGTTTTTAGTCACAAGCATGGCAACCCAGGTGAAATCTATCACATTTGGGCCAAGGAAGGCCAATGATCGAGAAGATGGCCAATCATATGGTTCAAATGCCGATCCAAGATTATTTTGTGGAATTAATTTTTCACAATCAGTGGTACCATTTGAGACAATGCCACATATGTCAAAAGATTATGAATCATGGGCAATAGATAATGGAAACCATGTTATGGTTCCAAATCTTAATGAGATCATTTCCACAATTGCACCAATGACAAGGGTTAGTGCACAAGTGTTAGAACCATGAGGTGTTGATGAAAAATTGGATTTTCAACATGGTGAGGCTTAATGCCAAATGTGGTTCCCATAATCATTTGTGTTGATAGACACCACTCCTAATCACATGGGGGTGTCAACTTTTAGTGGAGTGTTAAGGAAGGTGCCTATTTATATTCCTAGGTCCAAGGCACCCACAAGTTTGATGGGGGCGACCAAAGGAATGTGTCAGGCAACATTGTTTTTTGCTATGACATTGGCCATTTCAAGTATTCAACTAGCAATTGTGTTTCACTTAGTAGCCACATTATGTGAAAATGGTGGAACATCAAATGTGATAGTTAAGTCAAAGGACACTTTTGTGCTTCTTGTAATTCCCTAGCCAATTTCTATGGTCAACTGCATGGAGGTGTCCAAGGTTCAACCTAAATCTTGGCATGTGATTGTGGCCAAATTTCATGACCTTCTAGCATAGCCAACCATTGATCAAATCGGTGTTATTCTTGGGGTTGTGGTTGTGCATGATGAGGAAGGAGTGTTTTAGTTAAGGGGGGCATTGGCATGATGGTATTGACCCCTCAAGGTGTTGTTAGATTTTAGTGCTCAACCATTGATGTTGGGCGAAGGTAATGTTGATGGTTTTAGATTGACCCATGCCAATCTTGACCCATGCCCATATCACATTTTGACATCCATGGGTGAGTTAGAGAAGGCATGAAGGTTTACCAGAGAGGAGATTATGATTTAGGCTAATCTCAACAAGCCAACAAACTACATTACTGTGTGGGCCCAAGTAATCGTCATGCATTTTACATCTTATGATGTGTTGGTTGGAGGTGTGTTGTTGTACCCCATAGGGGTTACCATTGATTTTTGGGAAAAAACCACATATTATTGTTTAAGTTGGTAAACAAAAGTTAATCATAAGGCTTCATTACTAATGAAATTTTATTGGGGGGCAAATAGGAAAATCTAATAAGTCAATTATGTTGGTTGGATTTTTAAGCCTTCCACATGAACTTGAATTGTTGGAAGGTAATGTCCATGACTAGGATGGACCTCCAAATGGTGAATTGACGATGTTAAAGCCATAGGGGATGTTAATCATTCCAATTTTTCCATTGGATTCGAAGCCACCATGGGGCACATTGATTAAATTCCAAACACTAGCCAATCATTACATTCATCATGCTTGGCACACTTTGCCGCCACTAACACTAATAGAAATCAGCCAAAATGTAACCATTCCATTTACGACTACATGCGACTTATAGTCGTTTGCGACTAGATTTGGGAATATTTGCAACTATAAGACCATCTTTCAACTATTTTGGTCATTTTCACAACTATGATGCAACTATTAGAAATTTCATCCTATTGATTGCATCAATTTTACATTTATTTTCATCCATTAATAGGTTGATATGTTCCATTAGTTGCAATAGTCACCAAATTAGTTACATCCTAAAGGTATTCTATAATGACATAGGGGTGTATTTTAATGTATGTATTAAAATTAACTATATATAATATGCATACATATGTATATTGTTCATATAATGAATATCAAAATTAATATCTGAACTTTGAATTTTTTAATTCAAATCTGAAATTTGATATTTTAATTATGAAAATTATTATTTTAACTTTTTAAAAAAATTATTAGAATTTGAAACTTGATATTTGAATCTGAAAATTGTTATTTCAATTGTTTAAAACATTATTTGAATTTGAAAATTTTGATTTGAATATGATATTTTCAATTTCAATTCAAAAAGATCTAAAATTTTGATCTAAAAATTGATTTTGAATTCTAAATTAATATTTTCGAATCCAAAAATTAGTATTTCAATTCAAAAAATATAATTGATCATAAAAATGGACATTTTAATTTTGAATATTTTAATGTGAATATAAAAATTTATATTTCACCTCTGAAAATTTTTCATTTAAATTTTAAAAAATCATTTAATTCGAACCTGAAATTTAAATTCAAAATTATTATTTTAGATTCTCAAAATTAATACTTCAAGTTTGAAAATTAGTAATTGAGTCTAAAAACGAACATTTCAATTTTGAATATTGTTATTTGAATATGAAAATTAAAATCTCAATTTTGAGATTTTTTATTTAAATTCAAAAAAATTATTTGATCTAAAAACTGATATTCGAATTTTAAATTATTATTTTCAAATCTAAAAATTATTATTTCAATTTTTCAAAAATTATTGAGTCTAAAAATTGGCAATTTGATTTTAAATATTTTAATTTGAAGTTGAAATTTGATATTTGAATTTTGAAGTTTAAATTTAAATTTTAAGAAATTGTTTCACTTGAAAGTTGAAATTTGAATTCCAAATTATTTTTTTGGATTTTTCAATTTTCATATTTCAATTCAGAAAATTATTAATTGAGTCTTAAAATGGAAAGTTTTAAA
>Ga0209611_10007257_pt1 | contig 17821 bp, 10 predicted proteins | sample S1TSphgellanicum_3_FD_187693 | JGI IMG/M metagenome (GOLD analysis project Ga0209611, IMG submission 187693) | Host-associated microbial communities from peat moss isolated from Minnesota, USA - S1T2_Fc - Sphagnum magellanicum MG (SPAdes) (version 2) | ecosystem: Host-associated > Plants > Peat...
AACCCCCGTCAGACAGACAGACGTAGTGAATTAATATATATGATGTGCTTTTATGGTTCTTTTGGGAATGTGTCTAGGTTTTATTATATTTAAAGAAAGTTTCTTGACCTTAAGATGATGATCCATGCCATAGTTAGTATGCTTGTACACAATAATTGTTAACAAATTTAGGTTTTAATGGTATGGCACAGTTCCATTCATGTTTTATCAAGAGTTTTGTTTTATTATGGAACCAACAAGCAAACTCATGAAACAATTTAAATCTTATGTCTAGATGAAAACCTACCATTAGAAAGCTTGTAAAATAATTAAACCTCGATATGCAAAGGCACCAATATTAATAAATTTGAACTAGAAGCTTGAGTTTCATTTTCATATTAATGCATCCCAATTAATTGTAAGAGCTATTTGAGCATATAACCTTATAGGATTGTTTGATTACCCAATAGTCTATGTGTCTAGTTTATTGAATTTTGTCAGGTGTAATTATACCACCACTAAATGGGAAGCCTTTGCTATGGTTTATGCTCTACATAAAATCAAACAGTATTTGTTGGGCAGCTGATTTGTCTTTTATGTACACCATGTGGTATTAATATATTTGGTTAACAAAATTTAGGTTTTGAGTAGAATGTTTGATGGTTTATTACTATTTTTTGAATACAATGTTGTACATAAGCCTAGTTGTTCACATTTTTAAACAGATGTAGTGTTGGGTAGATTATCAAACACAATAAAACCTTGGAGAGTATCATATCACTTTCAATATTTACAAATAAAACAAATGCCTTTCGGATGTATTGTGACATAGAAACAATATTTAGTTTAGAGGTCTAAATGTCTAAACCTTTTATTATATAAAAAGGGGTTCCATATTGATGTGGATAAAGATCAACATTATCGTAGGTGTTTTGTAACCAAAAGAAACACCCACTATTATACGAAAAGCTACATTTTGGAATGGTTTAAAGACATTTTGTGCCCATGTTATAGCTTGAAATTTTTCAGATAAAGGCTATTGGTAGCCCAGGTTAGTTGCAAAATGTTCCCCTCCATGCTATTTCTTTTCTTGTTTGGTGCACATGATCTCAATGAACAAAATTAACCCCAGTTGGATCAAGTTCCCATAGTGTTCCCCAAGAACTAGGCCTAGACTTGGAACCGACAAGTCTAATCAATATAAAACTCCTTAGATCCAAGGATTGATAGTCAATTTTTTTGACCTAGGCTTGAAACTAATGGGTTTTGATTTTTGAAAAAATTAAATTAAATAGAATCGGAATGAACGAACGATTCCTTTTAAAACGTAAGAACCAACCAACATTGGTAGTTAGTTACTAGTGTGGGGAATATTAGAAAATGCACCAAACCCTCACCATCTATGAGGGTGAATCTTAGGATTGATAACCATGGTTTTCACAACTCAAAATACTTGGTTATGATATAATGGTGGTTATTAAAAACAAATACCCAGTTCTCATATACCATGATTTCCCCAAAAAAGTTAGAAAAAATAATTGCCTAGAAAATTGTGGGTTTTTTTTTCCATGAAACCTAGTGGTTCTATGAGTTTTTGAAATGACTGGAACTGGTGGTTCTTTGATTTAATTTGTTTCAAATATTTAGAACCTATGGTTCTTTGATTTTGAATTTTTCAAATGCCTTTGGATTTTTTCAAATGTCCAAGGACCAAGACTCACATTTATTTTAAAAATCAAGGACCTGCCCTCATGGGTAGGTATTATTAGTGTTGGCATGTTCTAGAAATTAGGTAGGTAGGTTTGGTTCTAGGTTATAAAATTTCCATATCAATGATTATGCATTTTGTTGAAACTGCCATTAGAACCTAACCAAGGAATCATCCTTTTTTTCAAAATTGAATTCAAACCTAAACTAGGGGTGCTACCCTATTTTAGGCAGGTTCAGGTTCTTAAAGTAGATAAGTAGAATTTTACTTTAAAAAATTAATGCTTGGCCTTACATTTTATGCAAGTTATTGCATTTGATTGTATATTATTAATATTATTTAATCTCTATTTTGAATTATGTGCATTAATTTGAAAACTAATATTACCCCCCACCCCCCAAAAAAAAGGTTGTGCGTAATGGACATGGAATTAAATTGAAGCAGCTTTAAATTCTTTCTTAAAATGACAAGAACTAAAGGTTTTAAAAATCCAAAGAACTAATCTCAAGATCGGACTCGAGGTTTAATTTTTTTTAAAAATAAAAAATTAGAATAGCCTGAAAGGAAAACACTAATAGTTACCAATGAGTTCGTGATAATAATAAATGTGCTCAAAAGCATACAAAGTTGACACAATGTTTTTCTGTTTGGGCAAATTTTCACACTTTGATGACGGAAAAAGAATTCATGTGTGAAATTGTACAAAAAAGTGTTTTTGGGGAATTTGTTTGCAAGAGTTGCCATTTTTCAGGAAATACGGTCAAAAGTCGCCATTTTTTACGGAAATACGGTCAAAGTCGCCACATTTGGATATTGAGGTCGCCAAAACAAAGCTGTATTCTCAAAAAGTTCTACTTTTCAGCCTGACCTATTAGCCAAATTTTGCTCATTACTCTTGTAAATGGTCACCAGTCCACATACCTGACAAAATTGAAAACAAGGGGTGTGTCAATTACACTGTGGCCTTGCCATTTACATTAAAATGTATCTTAAGGCAAAAAAGGAGAATTATGGAAACTCAAATATTTCACCATGCAAAAATATAGTCTTCAAAAAGTCCTCTAAAAGAAACCAAAATCCGTCAAGGTATTATAACTCTATAATTATTAATCTCAAGTTTCAACATAAGCCAAAATATCATCTCTCAAAAATCCTCCTATAAAAATAGACCTATTATTACCTAGGGGCCAAAATCCCGTAAAAGCTACTATACTCTATAATGAATCTAAACACAATATCCTTGCCGTGGTAAGCAAGGCCAAAAAAAAACCTTTGGGACAACATGCAATTTTTGTGGTGGGGCGTTTTTTTCAAATAAAAAAAGATGCCTATTTGTCTCTTATTTTACCCCCATGAAAACCACCCCCTAAAAGGCCCCAAGGGACAGGCTCCAACGATGACGCGTTCACACATGCAAAGGAATTATTCTTTTCCACAGCACCTTTCGACATTCACTACCGATCACACTGTCTGCCGACGACTTCTGTGCTGCCATCGTGGCAGCCACAGAAACGTATAACGTTCACTACCAACGACTTCGGTTCTGCCATCGTGGCAGCCACAGAAACGTATAACGTTCACTACCTACGACTTCTGTTCTGCCATCATGGCGGCCACGGGGCCACGATACGTGCATAATAACAACGTTGGATGCCGTCGTGGCAGCTTCAGAGCCACAATACGTTTGCAACGACCTGTAATGCAATCGTCGTGGCGACCACGGAGCCACCACGTGGAAAGCCCGCAACTATTTCGGCGAATCACCGTCGTCGATTAAGCTAGAATAGGTGCCTAGTCTGCATAGGGTCTACCGAGCGAGTATCAGTGGGAGGAGGAATGCGCGCGGAAGAAGACATGTATCGTCGCTCCGGCTGCGAAATTTCCTCACACTTTTGCTTTTTTTTGTAAATTTTTAATAAGTGAGGGAGATTTCTTGAGCACGAAAAATTATCCTTCGCAATTGGCGGAGCTCGAGTTCGGATTCTTCCCGACAAGCTTCCAGGAATTTCCAATCACATCAACAGCAGAGAGAAGCTTGGAGGGCAAGCTCGGAAGGCAGAGGAGTGGTAACAGGTGTTGATTACATAGCGCCTCTTGTTTTGCTTTGAGAGAGAGGCGAATTTTGAAGTTTTTGCGATTTTGTTAAGTTCTTGATTTCCCTGAGAATTCAGAGAGACCTGTCTAGGGAAGCTGAAATTTCTGGGGTAACATTTGTTTGCTAGACACCGAGCTAGAAGATCCAGTACAGCATGGTGAGGAACAGGCCTTCTGTGGATCCTTTTACGAGCAACCGTCGAGGAGCGTCCACGGCGGCGCCAATGCGGAGAAATGCACAGTCTGAGAGCTATGAGGAGGGTCCGGAGAGTCTAGAGCTGCCGGCGGGTGCCGATTCTTTCAGGTTAAGTATAATCTCATGGTAGGATACTAAGAAGTAGGCAGTCATCGCACCGATAGATACGTTCAGCGTCCGTCGTTGCTTTAATCACAAGCGTTTTGCTCTAATTGTCACGATGACAGGCTCAAATTAGCACGGTTTTCGTTTCTTCATACTGTGGGAGTCAATATGGATATCCCTGCGCTGTGTAGCGAAATTAGAACAGACGCCGTAGAGAATTATCTTGCACACGGCAGATATCATGGTGATAGAACATACGGCAGACCGATAGCTGCAGAATTCGAAGCTTTCCGGTCGTTGATCTGGCGTTTCTGAAAAGAAAACCGCTTTGCTGCTTGTTGACACAAAAGACATAATTCATGCCATGCAGTTCCGGAAGAGAGGAAGCTGTGAAAGGCGTGAACGATTCTGGCCCTGCAGAAGTCACCGTCGAGAAGAAGGTGTTTTGTCAGCTCTTCTGTTTTGTCCTTTTCATTGATGGATTTCCTCAATTCTGCCTGTCAAAACACATCTGAAGTCTGGTTGATTGCGCTGTGGTGGTGTGGAGAGAAGAAACCTTCGTCTATTTTGTGCAAATCAAGGTTCAAAATTAGCAGCAGGAAATCTGTCTTGATCATTGGTCTGTCTCTTCTGTTCATTCCTGCGAAGTGTGCGCGTGTTCTGATCAACAGGAAGGGCACTTTGAAGTGAAAGGGAATATGAACATGGCCGTGGAGCCTGATGTAACATACGGTATTCTCACGGACTACGAGAATAATCCAAAAATCTTCAAGACGGTTTCTAAGGTTGAAGTTGAACATCGCGATGACGGCAAAATGGTGACGCAGCACGCACACTGGAATCTCTTGTTTTGGTCTGGCGGTTTCGACATGAAGATGAAAGTCCTCGAAGACCACAGCAAACGTGCCATTTCCTACAAACTGTGAGTATTTTTGAAAATCTTGTTTTACAAGCCTTCTGTTCCTACAACGTTGTCAGAGAATCTGTCGTCGTTCTATCCATTCATGAAAGAAATTCATTGCATTCTGAAAGTTCCTAGCTTTCAGCTTCTCCCTCAGACCTTTTGTCTGTAACGGATGTAGACTCGAACCAAAAACCCTAACCATGAATGCTGGCTCCAGACAAGCTCAGTAGTTGTCTTATCAGTACAAAAGGAGTGGAATGCAATTGCGCCTATTGTTTGCAGGACCAAAAATGCAGAATATTGAGTCACGTGTCTGTGTGTTCCACTAAATTGGCAGAAGCGAACCTGGATTTTTGACGAAGTTCAATGGTTACTGGGGTGTTGAGCCCTGGGTGGTAGAAGGCAAACCAATGGGGTCAAGGGTGGTAGTCATACAGGAGGTTCTCCCATCACTTCTTCCACCAGGGCCTCTAGGTTATTCCTCCCCCTTACAGTGTAACCTTTCCTCAGTTCTTCTATGGGTAGTTTACTCTCATGTCGTTTGTGAAAACATTTTTATCTGCAATCTTATCTCAAGTAAGTGGGGTACTCTTTCTGAAATTGGGTGATGATGCGGTTCGGAGATGTAGAAGATAAAGGAAATTTGAGTGCAAGTCCTTCAGAACTCTCTCTCACTCTTTGTGCTTCAGATAGCAGCTGTGTAGGATTGCCTTCGGCTCTTGCATCAGGGAAGTATTGCAGTCAAGCTATATATCAGGAAGAACGTTTTTAATATTGAACATGACAGTGTCAAGGAAGCACATGTATTTAACACGGGGTGAAAATAGTTTATCACATACTAAGTTTGAGGTGGGAACAACAATTTTGCAGCTGGCATTGTAGGAAGGATAATGGGCAATCAAGTAAAAGCAGTCCTACAAGATTTGTTGGCAGAAGCTGAAAAAGTTCAACAGCGAGGAATAGATAAAAGTTCAGATTCAATGCCATCATTTGAGCAATGAAGAGAACCATCTCTGCAGCATATTTGGACAAGGTAACTTTTATCCATTTATGCTTTTGGAAGATTGTCTCTTACTACAGAAATACAACAAACATGTGTGTTTTTGGTCAAAACTAATATAGCACCTTGCAAAGTGTGTCTGAGTCATCATATCTAAATCTGTGATTTGGAAAGTATGGTAAGAAGGTCAGTATCTAGACTCTGGATTTTGATTATTGTTTCTCTTCCATTTGATTATTGCGTATGGACTTATGTTTGTTGTGTGGGTTACATGTATCAGTTACCAGCATTCTGATTGCTTCTTTCATCTGGTTGCAGCCTCTATTGTTGCATGTAAGCAGGTCCAGAAGTAAATCCTGCTATTGTTGAGGGGAATTGTAATGTCTGCCAATAATGGTGGTCAATGTCAAGGTGTACCTATCTGGACTTTTCTGTCTCGAGTGATCATCTCTTTCAAGGGTCCTCAGCTGTCAGGAGTATGAACTTGATGTTCTGAACATCAGCAAACACTCTTTTGCCATGCTTGTCAATTATATGGCATTTGCTAGAACAAAAGTGTACCATAGAGTAAGTTGTGCCACATACACAAGGTACATGGCATGAATGAGCAATAGTTTGAAACAGGGCAATGACATATAAATCATGTTGTTGACAATTGGAAAATGTATCCGCGTGCTGCTGTTTAGTATGTCTGCATCACAACAAAATTTCTTATGTGAAGGAAACTTCTTGAAAGAGAAAGCAAGGATCTGCTTGACAAAACGATTGAGAACAAATGTTGCATTATAATTCATATCTCAAGGTTCTCAAGAGCATTCATTCAAAAGATTGTTAATATCTGTTGGAAGCACAAATTCTCCCACACCTCCATGTCTGAGTCATTTTTATTTTTGTGTTTAATATTTGCAAATGGAGATCTGTGTCCACAATTGGATGCTGTTGGAAGCACATCTAATAAATGAGTGAGCATAATATTGGGTGAGAAAATATATTTACAATTTGCATTTTGACATGCCCTTTCAATGATGATGCACAACATTGTTGAAGTCATGCATTAGATCAACTTGTGCATCACCCAGGGGAAGTTAATTCCAAATGACATGCAAAAAATATAAGGTGTAATATAAGGGGAAAAAAAGTTAATGTTGTAATTGATCTAAATATAAATAGGGTGCTTAAAAATTTAAGTTATCAGAATATATTTAGAATATTCTCAAATTTGACAGAATTGCTTTAAATATTTATTATTTCATAACATACCAAAATATACCTCTGTTATCTTGCATGTTACATAAAACATACACACAGTAATTTTTCCTAGGAAGAAAGGAGACATTCAATTTGCAACATTGTACTGAAGAAAGTTGATTCAAGGCCAGTGATCAAGTGTGAATGTGCATAAGTTTCTGTGCTATGTGCTAAGTTTCTAGCACTTTAAATTTCATTAGAAAATGAGGGACAGAATCATGTGATTTCACCAAAATTCTACAATTTGAATCAAATGGAAGATCTTTGATTGTCATGAATTGTGAATAGTAGGTGGTGGGAGGGTACAATGGTTTAGTACTTGTAAATTTTGTGTAAGGTAAAGCCCAGGGGGCAGGGGTTTTATCTGGCATAAAACCTGGCTGCTTTTGTTTAAAAAATTTCCTGTGATACCCATTCTATGTGTGTGATAATTTATTTAAAAAAAGCCTATGGGCTTTATGAAAAGCACAATGCCTACCTGTGGTCCTGCATTAGTGGGTTTTATGCTTTTCGTGAAGCCCATTGGCTATCAGATGCTGGATTACATGGTATATAGCATAAAGCTGCCTCCCAGAACACTGCAAAAAAACCACCAAGTTTTGACAATACTTAGGCCCTCTTTACACTAGGAGTCAGGGCTGATGTTCAACCCAAATACGGCATTCCTATTGGTGCAAAAGTTGAAATCAGCCCCAAGGGCTTTACACTAGGAGTCAAGGCGTCACATAGAAGAAAAACTTTTCAATCTGCCCCGAGTTTCTAATAAATGCTGAACATTAGGGCCCTGTATTGGCCACAAAACTGAAAAAAGGTTACCATCAAATTTGGGAGGCCAATTTGCAACCCGAAAATGGTCAAAGTTGGTCCCCCAGTTTTTTGGCCCTGACTCCTAGTGTAAAGCGGGCCTGTGGGCCTTCTGTAGAACTCTCACCATTTAACCACTGTCACCATAGAGAATCAGAAGTGTGAGGTTGCCAATAAATAATAATAATAATGTAAATAAATAAATAAATAAATAAGAAGGGTTGACAATAAAGCAGTAATGTCAACTCTTGCCCCTCAAATCATTCTTGGAGCTACCAGGACATTCTTATAAATCTTGTGATTGGGTGCTTCTACCTCAGGTTACAGTTCGAGAACCATTGTTCACAATATGCAACTTATTATTCGTGTAAATACAAACCTATTCTTTTCCCAATATGTTGCTTTCTTCTAACCAGAATACACAACTCCCCAAAGTTATCATCTACCTACTGGTGCTTTTTTTGGGGGGAAATTTTTTGCACTCACGGTGACCACAAAAATAAAGGTGTGAATTGTACAATGAGTTTGTTTGGTAACATATTTATTTTTTGTAAAATTTGCAAAAATTTTAAGGAAACACAGTCTGAGGTTGTCACACTTAGATGCTGAGGCCATGGAGATCACCAGAACAAAGTGGGATTCTCACAAAGTTTTACTACCTCGTACCTTCAGTGCACTATGTAAAGGGACTTGTAATAGGTTTTAATAACATGCACAACCTTGGATAAGCATATGTACAGTTTTCCTCACATGCTAAAGCTCCAGTGAATAATTATTGTTGTCCAAAAAGTGCTTCTAGTAGTCTACAGATGAGCTAATTACATGTTGCAGATAATCTTTTCGCATTGCGTGCTTCAACAAGTTGGCCTTCTGGACCTGGAATAATCTATCTGAATTGTGTGCTTCCAGAAATTGAGACTAAACAATCTTGGCCTTTGTTGACAATAGAATAAACCGAATATTTCCATTACAACACTTTCAAATGATCCCATTGTAAACTGGAGGTACTTATTAAGTCCTAACCAGTATTGACCAGTTATACATAAAAATCTGGTTATGCATCCAGATGAATCCATATCTGGAATTTTTTTTAAGTTCTCAAAATTTGACTTTATACACAATTATCGGATGTATGTTATGTACAAATCCAGTGTTGTGTGTGTAAAATGGTTTGGGACTTATACTCCATGTAAGTACGTATATATATATATAATTTTACGTGGTCCAATAAAAAATAAAAATAAAAATATATATTTATATTTATATAATTTTACATGGGTATGTTAAAGAATGTAAATATATAACAATGTAAAAAATGTGATTTTTATTTGAGGAGTGGAGATTTTATAATTTTTTGAAGATAAGCTAGCTAAGTGGCCCATTAAAAAAACAAATTATACACCCACAACTAATTCATGTGACTTTGCAAGGTCTGATCATTAAAGATATATAATAAAATTATCTTCAAAGGAAGGAAAACAACACTAGAACCCTGAGTTTGACCATAAATATCATGCAATTCAAAAAAGTAAAAAGCATTAGCATTCAAGGGTGGGGGGCTTCAGTTCTTGTGGTGAACTGAGTTTCACCCTGTCATTCCTTTTTCTTTAGCGCCTCCACTGTTCCTGCATATATTTTCACTGTTCCTACTTGTAAAGCTACTTTAATTAGTCTTGAACCTTGTGCATTAAATGCTGATTTTCAGCATTTCATTCCCAGATTTAATAAAATTTCTTACTTTATGGATACCCCTGAAAGAAGGGTTTGGGATGAAAGGAGGCCCAAAGACAGGTTGAGTTTACAAATAATTTTAGTATTTATACTTACATGCCCCAAACCATTTACATGGGCCTGTGTAAGTGTATTTGACAAATGTTTACACTGGCCTCGTGTAAGTGAAAAAATATATATACACTGCAACATGACAAGTGTAAATGTAAAGCATTTGGACGTGTAAGTGTAGTGTAAATGATTTACCCTTGCACTGGATTTCCATGTCATATATACGACTATTGACACTTACATGCACAACCCTGGTACGAGCTATACGTAATCATATTTGGTCCAATAACCTTTGACACATAATTTTATCTGGCCCATTAAGGTTTTGAAAATGTCAAATATGAATTTAAGGTTTAGGGCTATAAGCTAGAATCCAATGCAATTTTCTTTCAACAATTTTCATTTTGCAACTTTGTGCTTTTGCCAAGCTTCTTTGCAAGTTGATACCAGCTTGCAAGTTGGGGTTGTAAGTTAGGGCATCTCATAACACCAAATTACAAATTGTTTTTCTTGTGTGCTGAGTTTCATAAAGATCAAATGATTAAACACGTTCGGTGCCCTTCACAATGTTAGAAGCCTTGGCCCTACATGATGCACTTTGTGCTTTTAGGTAAGTTTTTATTTCTACTACATTCTAGATTTCTTTGCTTTTTTCTTTTTTTTCTTTTCAGTTTTACTTTGCTTGTTTCATGGTTTTTTGTTTTGTGGGGTTTTTTTATTCAATGAATTGGGAGGAGGGGTTTTAAGTTTTCTTTTCATGTCAACTTGGTTTGTTGTTTGATGAATTGGGAGGTATTGAATTTGTGTTGTTGTTTGCTAAATCGCAACATGAATTGGTAAAGTTCTGCAAACATCAAATTTGTGTCATTCCATGTTGTTTGGCAAATTAGCAAAAGTGACAACTTGTAGCTTGCAATTCTTGGTTTCGTGTTTTGTTTATTGCTCCACAAATTGGCAAAGGCTATAGTTTGCGACTTGTACTTCTCAATTTCGTGTTTTGTTTGTTGTTCAACAAATCTTGTAGTTCTTAGTTTCATTTGTTTCTTGGCATTCAATGAATCAATAGGTTTTATTACTCAATGAATCATTTGCAACACTACAACAAAAGTAAGCGCATAAGCTCCAATTTCTTTTTGTCTTTTTTTGGGGTTTAGGGTTGTGTTTTAGTGTGTCTTTAGTTTTTTATGTTTAAGTTTCTATGGTTGAAAAGGAAGAATGTTATTTTGTTGAGAGTGTGGGTGGAATTCATGAATGCTCCATCATTTTCCCTTATTTAGATGCAATTTTCATCGGTCTTACATACTAAGAATGTGCATCTATAAGCTCTCAATATGTCAAATGTTGATGTTTCACAACTTACGGTTATAGAAGCACAAACTACAACTTGGAGACCTTAAAGTCATGTGTTTATATGTTGAGGATTTTTTGTTATCAATGATGGACTATATGTGGAGTTGGTGAAACCACAAATGTTGTGGTGCATAATTTGTAGCTTTAAACAAACATCTAACAATGTTTTGACGCAAAGATTTGCTCTCCTCAAAGGTTAATTAAATACAAAAAAGTTAATGCTATGTCTCCCATGAATACTCATGTACAAATTGCACATTTGAAGTTATTTAATAAAATGAAACAACAATTCAATGAAAAGGTGATAGACCTTGTTGTTCATGCTTCCTAATTGGGGAAGAAAAGGATAGGCCCATTTAGTTGTGCAATTATTAATTTTTTTGTGCCATAAAAACGTACAAAAAAATGATGAGCAACAATAGTAATTTTAAAAGGATTTGGTGTTTTATATTTGTAAGGGTTACATGCCCTTGTCCAATTGTGAAAATGTTTGACTTTGGAGGTTAGTTTTACACCAATGCCCTTATGTTCCAATTTCCTTGTTGGTTTTCTCTTGTGGAGAAAATGTTGTTTGCCATGGTTAAGAAGACCATGGACCAACATGTTTTGCCAAATCTTGCATCTATAGTAATAATTTTTATTAGTTTTGATCTATGGATGTCTCATGATGTTATGGATATTTTTTCTTTAGTTATCAAGTTTTTGAATGACACTTAGGTGCCCATGCATATTACTATGGGGTTGTTTAAAGTGAATGAAACAACCAAATAGTCCATAGTTATACAACTCTATTCCTTGTTAAAGAGAGATTGGGTTTGTTGCATTGGTAATTACATTTGTAAAAGATGAAGGGATTAATTTGATATATATGGCAACAACTTTGCATTCCATCATCGATTGTGAATGCATAAAGATTCTCAAGGTTTATGAGGGCACACACCTTGAACATGTTATGTCTGAGGCTTTGTTAGTATGCTACAAATGATGACAAAGTATTTACTTGGTTGAGAAATGTGAATGTGAAAGAAGTTCAAATTAGTTTACAAAAAACCATTACCTAGACCAAAAAGTTTGGGAAAGGGAGGTAAGAATGTGAGTGGGCTTGTTTTGAAAGCAGGATGTGACATAAAAAATTAAGAACTTTTATGAGGTCCAAATTTACCAACAAATTCATTATGTTTGAAGAAACCCTTGAATCTAAAAATGTTATAATTCTTTGTTATGGTAGGTAATAATTACATGTCATTTTACAACAATGAATACCTAAAGCCCAAATGTGGGCTATTGCTAAGGTAATCACATTTACTTTGAATCTTATTGTATCAACCTATGTGATGAATGAATCTAAGGACCACTCATTGTTGTTAAATGTCTTGACAATAATTATTACCCTTATTATGGACATGGAAGTTGCACTACTATATTGTCTAACAAGCTTGAAATCTTTGACCCTTTTGAGGTTTATATTATCCTTTTGCAAAGGAATATGTGGTTGGAGTTGATAAAACTATCAAACCTTTTTTGGATTTTTTGAAGGTTTTTGATGCATAGCAAGCTCACAACATGATGGCTATAATGTTGGATCCACGCTTTAAGACTTTACACATTGTGTAAAACTTAGTGAGACATGAGAATGTAAACTAGTTGACATCTAAATATGATATCAAGGTTGTCATTCTTCTTTTGATGGTGATTTGATTGGTTAAACCCTATTGCCATTGCATTTATTACAATAATAGTTGATGTTGCAAAACTAAAACTTGAAAAAAATATGTTTGGTGTGGGGGCCTAAATTGAGGAATTGTTTTTGAACATTAGTCAATAAAGAATTATCTTTGTTTAAAAGGCTTTATATTTTGTCATTTGCATATGTAGATCCAATAGCTTAATAGCACATGCATAAAGGTTAGTTTTTGAATGTGAGTTTCCTTGTAAAACAAATTTTTGGAATCTTCAGTTCACAAATAAAAATTGAATGGATTTAAAAACTTGTTGGGGTTTTGACAACTCTAAGATGTTGTTATTTGTAAATGGAGAATGTGAACCAAATTATTAGTATGGTGTAAAATTGGCCTAATGGATTGTGTGTCAATTGTAAGCCAACTTTAGACTCCAAGGAATACTTGAAAGAAAAATAGTCAAGTTGGTGGAAGAAACTACAACTTAATTGAAGAACATAACTTTTTTAATGAATTGTAAATTGATGGATATTAATGTTGTGAGGTTGGGGTGGGTTTGTGTGAGTTGTGGTTGGGCAAGGAACTTGTGCTACAATTGGGAAGAGTTTTTCATAAAATTGGGATTCAATTTTTGCACAAGTTACTTTGTTTTGGATCTATTCATGTTGGTTTTGCTTTGGGAGGCTAGGTTACACTTTTATAATTTATTTTTTAAAGCAATAGAATTGAAATTTGATATACATAACCTTTGTGCATATTCGTACTATTTTGAAATTTGAAAATCATCATATTCATAACCGACAAAAGAATTTTTTAGAAAATAAATGTGTACCCAGCTTGTGTAGTAAATTGATTTTTTTTTTTGAAATACATATCCTTTTTTATTAAAAAGAAAAAATTATACTTTATTGGTTTTCATAGGATAGGTCCAAAAATTGACAATTGGACAACATTAGTCTTAACTTATGTTCGGCAATTCTCACTCAGGGGTTGAAAATCAATGGTGATTTTTAGTTCGATTCTCAATGATAACCATTCGTGAAAACTATTGATGAAAACTTGACCAAAGGTTTTCATCGGGGGTGAGAACCACCCAATGAAAACTTCAAAAGTTTTCACTAATTGTAAAACCTAAGAAATGAACTAATTTTCACATTTGAGAAAGGTTTGGTTCTTAGGGTAATAAATAGTAAGTAATAAAACAAGTAACTATTTAATAAATAATAAAAATTAAAAACTAAACCAATAAGAAGATAAGTAAACTAAGAAAAAAAATTAAATGTAAAAATTAATAATAATAATAATAATAATAAGAAAATGAAAATGTAAATTTTTAAAAATAATAAAGTAAAGAATGAGGTAAAAATTAAGTAAAAATAAAAAAGAAAGAATACAAAATTGTGGCCACCACAATAGGTTTAAGGTTAAGGCTTAACCTTAACCCTAATGAGAAGGCCACCACCTTCATTAAGGTTAAGTTGAACTTTGAACTTAAACTATAAAACGTGTCCAAGCAATAACTTGGGCCCTCTTTTTTTTCTCTTTCACCTTGCTTCTCTCACAATTTTCTCATTCTTAGGTTGTTTATTTATTTGTGCATATATTTTTCCTTTTAGGGCTTTGTCTTATTGCTACGAATTGCTATCACTTTGTTGATTTTGTTGCTTTGCCTTATCGTGATGCCTTGCTACTGTTTCACCTTGGTGTTGTCGCTCTACCTTGTTCCTTGCCCCACCTTGCTATTATGCCTTGCTATTCTTGCTCCACCTTGTTGTTGTTCTACTTGCCTTTCTACCTTGTAACGTTGCTGCTTCTCCACCTTTGTTGTTTTTTTGCTTGCTTTAAGTACCAATGGCCTCACTTGAAACTCCCATTGTTGTCTTACCTTATTGCTAATATGTCTTGCTACTATCGCTTGCTTATTGTACGTGTTTCCCCAATTGGTATTTCCACACTTCCCTTTTCCCTTGCAAGTTTTGATTTTTGGAACTTGAAGAAACAAACAATAACAAATTAAGGTAATTTTTTTTTCTTTCCTATCATTTCTTCTCTTCTTTCAATTTGTGTTTGTTTTTTGAGTTATTGGTTTGAAAATTTGGAACATTTTTCAGTTTTAATCTTCTTTTTTTCCTTTTCTTTTTCAAGAAAGAAAAAAAAAGTTTTTTATCATTGTAATTTTTTCTCAACACAAGCTTTGTTTTTCATTTTTTTGTTATTGGTTTTTGTTTTTCAGTTTGTGTGCTTTTGGTTGCTTGGTTGTTTGTTCATTTTTATTTTTTTTAATCCTTTAATTTCTTTTTGGTTGGTTGCAAATTAACCTCTTGTAGGAAAAAGCTGGTTGGTTGCTAATGGGTGGACAAAAAATGTTTATAAGCACTCAATTTTGAATTATTGCATGTAATGAGGCCTAAAATTGAACAATCTTTGTGTTTGTAAATGTTTTCTCGACCTTTCCCTTGGTTATATTTTCTTTAATCCTTCCCATTTTTACCTTTTACCCATCCTTTCATTAAAAAACCTAAAATTTTGGAAATTTTGGAATGATTTGGAAATATCTAACCTTTTTTTTCTCTTCAGCCCAATTTTGATTTTCTATTCAATTATGTTAAGTTTGTTAGTTTTGCTAGCACTTTCCTATTACTTTCATTGTGCTGGTTTTGTTGGTTTTCTATTCATAATGGAACAATTTATTGAGAACAAAAATCTAAAAATGAATGTTGGAATTGAGATATTTGAGAATGAAATGTTAATGGAAGATGAACTAGTAATTGAAACATCAATGGAAAATTTAAGTTTGCAACCTCAAGTTAGAAGTGTCAATCAAACCAATGATGAACGAATGAAATAGAACCTTCCGCAATTGCATGTGTAAAGATTATTATGGAAACCTCATGGGAGAAATACAATTTGTTGGGCCTTTTACAAGGTAAATGATAACAAACATGTAGATGGGAAAGTTTTTCAAATCATGCGATGTCTTTTGTGCTACAAAACTCATGTACCCTCTAATCTTATGATAAAATTGCGAAAATGATTGATTTCATACCATAAGATTAATGGAATAATAACATTGAAAAAAATCTAGATATTGCAGAACATTCTTTGCTTGCAAAAAAATTTGATGAGGAAATGAATAATCTAGTGATAAATGAACTTGAAAAGCAACTTGCTAAAAAGAGGCAAAATGTATCTTCACATGAAATATTTGAATTTTTTACTACCAAAGTACTTTATAAGGAAGATGCGTAACAAAAACAATTTTTGGAAAATCTAGCTTTGTTGATTCTTAAAAGTCCTGCTTGTGCATTTTGGGGAAAGTCCTTGGCTAAAGAGATTTGCATTATAGTTAAATCTTCAGATTGTCTTTCCATCAAGAAAGATTTTTTCATAAGATATTCTTCCTACATTGGTCCAAAAAACTAAAAAAGACTATGTCTTACCCAAGCTTTCTCAATGCGTTTCTACAACTGCTAGCTTTGATTTATGGATGTCAAAGGGAGCTTATTACATTTTTGCCTTGGTCATTAATTTCTTAGATGGAAATTGGAAACCCAACAAGGTAACAATTGGTTTGTTTGAAACAACAAAAACAATAGGTCAAACTTTGGCTAGGAACTTGAACGAACTTTTGGATTCTTATAACCTAAGGAAAAAAATCATTATTTATGTGAAAGATGAGGGTGCAAACTTGAATGCCATGACCATGGCTCTTAAAATAGTCATCAATTATGATGTCTTAGAATTGGAAGAAAGTTTCAATGGAACATGTTTTGGGTGTGCTTTCTCGAAAACTTGTCAACATGCTACAATTGAAAAGAAAATATGCAAGAATCTGAAATTTGTTTTATTAAATCAATGGAGTCTGATATTTAAAAATGTATAACATGGCTTAAAAAATCTAGAAAAGGGAGATAATAATGGTCCAAGGCTTGTATTAATGCAAGAATTTGACCAAGAAAGTTGAATACTCCTATAAAAACCAAGTAATTACTTTTTGTATCACTCTTCAATTTTATTTTTTTTGTTGAAACATTTTGCCAAATTCAAATTAAGTAATCATTTTTTTTTTGGGGGCAAATTTGCCAACATGGTGATACTATTCTAGGAAGCTCTTCTATTTCCTAGGGCTATTGTCATGTGTTATAGCAAACAAATTGCAATTTGAGTTTCTAGTCGAGTTCCTTCTCTTAATACTTGGTTCATTTGTCAAACAATATTGGATTATTTGAGCCTTATTGTTAATGTGTGTGTATTGAACCAATTTGCTGGGCTATTGTTTAATGCTTTGAATTTTTTAATCATTACAAGTTTTAAAGCCAAGGAGGAAGTTAATGCGAAACCTTATTTTGAATCCCTTATGGATGATGATTCGAGAATCTCTTTCGAGTTAGCAAGTTTGCCTTCATCATTAGATCAAAGGTGTTTGGGGTTTTGGATTCCTTCCTTTCATCCATGAAAACATATGATGAAAAGAAAACACATAACATGTTGGCTTTGATCCAAGGTTCAAGAGCTTTCATTTTGTTTTTTCATATGTTGGTAAGGAATAAGGGGCGTCTATTGTAGAGGAGTATGATAGGAGAGCCTTGTATCCCATGTTGATCAAATTGTATAACCACTTACATCCAATTGTACATGGTGGTTTTGGTTTTGCAAATCAAGATGCTGATAAGGACCATGGATTGGATATTTTCCAAATGACCATCAGCAACATGAAAACAACAAAGGAAATTGTAACTAGGGAACTGTTGGATTTTAGAAGGTTTCATGTGAACTTGAAGGAAAACAAAAATCCTCTCCAATGGTGGCAGAAACATGAGTCAAGATTCCCCATAGTGGCTTTTCTTGCAAGGCAAATCCTAGGAATTGTAAGTTCACAAATTGAAACTGAATGCATTTTCTCTCTTGCCGGAATTTTAACTAATCTTAGGAGATGTCATCTACAATCTAAAAATCTAGAGAAGTTAATTTT
>Ga0209611_10007260_pt1 | contig 17818 bp, 6 predicted proteins | sample S1TSphgellanicum_3_FD_187693 | JGI IMG/M metagenome (GOLD analysis project Ga0209611, IMG submission 187693) | Host-associated microbial communities from peat moss isolated from Minnesota, USA - S1T2_Fc - Sphagnum magellanicum MG (SPAdes) (version 2) | ecosystem: Host-associated > Plants > Peat...
AGGTACTCAACTTTCTCTTCCATAAAATGAGAACCTTCATTAAGGGATCCAGATTACATGGTGTTGTACATTCAGGGCCCGAACTGTGAGCATCTCCACCCACAACAGAATAAATCGTTTGTATACTATATTTTGGATGAAAAGTAGCAGTCAAATAGTGTTTGGTCATGTTAATATGATCACAATATCAATCCCCCAAAATTTATTTAAGGATTTTCCTTTGAGAATTATTTAACATAGTAACTTAGTGATGGTATGAGTATATTTTGGATGAAGTATAAGAGCATCTCCACCGGTGTTTAGTATGTGACGCCAGACACTAAAATTTGTTGCGAAAAAGTCAAAATGTGCCAGTTTAGCTCACGAAATTGGTTTTTCTGCACCAAATTTGTGAAACTTGCGGTGGCTGGTGAAAGGCGCAACACAGTTGTGCACCTCCAAAAAGGAGTGTAATAAACTGGACCTGAGTGCGGCTGAGTGTTTCTGATTGGTCGATCATAATGATTGGTCCAGGTGGTTTGTTATTAGTGGGCCCCATGAAAATGCAGTTCCAGCTACAGTTTTATTGGTGGGGTTGCCCCAAAAAAACAGCTAGACTTAGACATGTAATTTATTATCCAGAGTAACATACTCAGCACTGGTGGAGATGCTCTAAGAATCAAAAAATGCTTGGGCCTGTAAATGTGATAAAGATACAGTGTGCTTGAAAGGCAGATAAAATGGAAATTCCTGTTTTTTATTGGCTAATCATAATGAATGATCCAAGTGGTGACATTTAAATAGTCTCGCACTTTGTCCTCTCCACTTTTCCGTGTGTAGATAGGGGAAATTTTATCATTGTTTGTGGCTGGATGTGCTGTACACAGATAGATAGATGCCCAAATAAGGGGGTGTAGGTGAGGATGCTCTCTAACTCTAATTGGGACCCCCCTAGCTCCAACTGTGCCTATTGATGCACCTATTGGGACCCCCTAGCTCCAACTGTGCTTATTGAGTGCACCTATGTTGGGACCCCCTATCTCCAACTGTGCTTATTGATGCACCTACTGGGACCCCCTTAGCTCCAACGGTGCCTTGAGAGGGATCAACCTAAAACCCCATTAGAAATTTCTTAAAATCGACACATTACAAATAATGAGATCCAAAGAAGTAACCCACCCAAGTGTGCAAATGGTTGTGACCAGTGGTGTTTTTTTTTTTTTTCCAAAAGTTTTGTAAATTTGTTCGAATTTATAATTATTATTTTTGGTCAGCACAATGAGAAAATTCGCCAAGGAGAAAAAAAACGCTGGCTGTAACAAAGCAATCAAACAGATATGTGGGATGTGGAGGAGGATAGAGACAGGGTATTAGAGCATCTCCACCGGTGCTCAGTATGTCACTCTGGATAATAAAATTAAATGTCTAAGTTTAGCTGTTTTTTTGTTGGCAACCCCACCAACAAAACTGTAACTGGAACTGCATATTCGTGGAGACTACTAAAAGCAAACCACCTGGACCAATCTTATAATCGACCAATCAGAAATACTCAGCCGCAGTCAGGTCCAATTTATTACACTCTTTTCTGGAGGTGCACAGCTGTGTTGCGCCTATTACCAGCCACGGCAAGATGCACGAATTTGGGGCAAAAAAACCAATTTCCTGTGCTAAACCGGCACACTTTGACTTTTCCGCAATAAATTTTACTGTCTGGAGTCACATACTGAGCACCAGTGGAGATGCGGCCGATACTTGGCAAGTAGCTGATGTCATCATACCCAGCAGGTACCCAGCGGATATCATGGGAATTTTCTTTTTAATTATAAAAAAAGTGATACCCAATTTTTTATGCCATGTAAAGCCCATGGACAGGATCCTATGTGGATGAAAAGAAATTCATATCGATGCTGTTCATGGATGAAAAATGATCTGCATTCATCTGTTGATCAGTTTATGATGGAAAGGATGCTGCTTATGTCCAATAACCGGTTTGAGCTCACTGGTTATTGAAAATAGCCTCATCACTCCAACCAGCCTCTCACCAGAAACCTAGTCCAATTCATTTGAGTTTTACAAACAGAGTTGAGGGAATCCTCCAATCACGTAAAGACCTCCTCTAATTTCTCTAGTGTATCTGGACATTAACTTGCAAAGCATCAAATCCTATCGGCCATTTCAAAAACAAAAATGTCTCGATCCTATGGGCATTTTCATAAAGTTTCTTGGTGTCAAAAATTTTGTCCATGATACCCGGCGGGTACCTATAAGGTATCATGGGCCAAAAGAACAAAAAACAAAGTGCGAGCTCACTCTTTATGCTCGTTAAAGCACATGGGTGAAAATATTACCAAATTTTCTACCTTGCACAAGCACTTATTTCCTCAATGCCTTCACCCATGTGTTCTACCTGACACATATATCTCTTGTTGAAAAATTTCTATGGACGGTGATATGATAGTTGATTTTATAGGATTTTCAAAGGGAGCGAGGACACATATATGGTTTTTGTCGTGTTCTTGAGTCCCTATTCAAATGTGATGTTAGTCTTCTTGCTTTATTTATGTTGTGAACAATGTACAATATATACATCTTGGGTCACCCATATGATGTATCCATGAAGGAAAGTTGTTTGTTTGTTTCATTTGTTGGGCCCTGCCCCCATAGGAACAGGGACTATCGCATTGGATCCAACTTTTGGAAGTTTTATCTTATTAGAATGGGTTTTACATTCGGTGAACCAGTTTCTTTGGTGAAAGTGTTTAGATTGGAAGGAATTGTTTTGGTGTTCAGAGTGTGGCCATGGTAGGTAAATGTACAACATCTTATCTATTGGCAGGGCCAGTGTGGTTGTGATGCCTTGTTTGTCATTTGAGATCTCCCCAAGCACGGCACCCCCATAGTGATTTTGTTGCTATTGGAAAGCACTTGAAGAGTAAGGGTGCATCAAGGTGGTTTTGTAATGTTTTAACTGATCTAATGCATGTATATGGTTTAGGACTTACACTCCACCGCAATGTAAATGGCATAATATAATTTATTCACACTATGTGTAATTGTATAAGGTTCACTTGGGGGGGGGGTTGAAAATTCTACTCAAGCAATGAGGTGGGCCAACATGTGCCTAATCTGCATGTAAAAATGTGCACAAAAGATACTCCCCAATAGCATCAAAGTTTGTCCCATATCCCATATCCTTTGCTCAAAAGCCTAAGGTAAAAGGAAGCATATCTGAAGTACCATATTGGTAGTAAAAGAACCTCAAACACAATTTGTACTTGGGTGCATCCTTTTTGTGTGAAAGGCGAATCAAAATGGCCAGTTGCAAAAATCAAATCAAATAAAATAACATTGAACTTTGGCATGCACCCACAACAAATTAATATGAATTACAAATAACAATAATCACTAAGTGTACATATAATATATACACTTACCCATCTCAAAACATTTACAGGGCATTGTCTAAATGTATTTGACAATCACTTACACAACCCCCATGTATATATATATTAGAAATAATATAAATATAAAACATAGTTCTATGTGTTATATATATGGCTATTGGCACTTGAACACACAACACTAGTTTAGACCTACAATGCAAGAGTTATTAAATATTGAATTTTTTTTTCAAAGAAAATTCAACTAAAGTTTTTAGGGGAATTGAGGCAATCTTTTGATACTATTGGAAAGCCCTTGACAAGTGGGGTTTCACATAGGTGATTTTGTAATTTTTGGAACCAAGATGGGGGAAATAATGAATTTTAAAACATTTTTGTAATTACCAATAAATTTAAAATCGAAAATTCAATTCTTCATAATTAGGTTCTATTGTTTTGGTTATGTTCACAATTAGAGTATGTACATAATCATGTTTGCACTTGAGTCAATAACACATGTCACATTAGTTATAAATAAGTGGTGCCAAACCAATGCATGTCAAATTTCAAAGTGGATCTTTAATTAATGACCATGGTCCTCAAAAAAATTAAAAATTGGTTTTTGAAATATATAACATATCTTCAATACATAAGAACTTATCATTCTTTGTCGGTTCTTTCATGAAATTTGTAAATTCTTTTAAGGTTTTGAAATAACTAGAACTGAATGTTCTTTTGTTCTAATTATTTTTTTCTTCTTCCCAAAAAAAAACTATAAATTGTTTTAGTGTAATTGTTTTTGGAAAACTAGAATTGAAGGTTTCTTAAAATTCCAAAACATTTCAAGAATTTTGGAACTCATTCAATTATTAACAAAATCAAATAATGACCCAACATTAAAATGTACCAATGTTGGGCAATTATCAAAAATGAAAAATCATATTAACAATTAGTTCTCAAGGTGCTTCTCAAAGATATATGATCATGGTTCTCAAAAATTCAAATAATTAATTCAAATATAAAAATGGATCAAATTTTTTGACAACCAACCTTGATATATAAACTAAATTATTGAAAAAAACTTGGAACCAATCAAATAACCTTCTAAAACATGCAATTGAATTTTTATCCATAGAAATAGTCTTTTGGATTTTCCTAATTTTCAATTTTTAATTTTAAAAAAATCCATACAATTGTTTTTGTGAATTGTTGGAAAAAAATTGAATTTTTTGTTGCAAATTCAATGATTCTTCATCTAGTTGTTAAAGTATTTTATTATGATAAATTCAAATAATCTTTTAATTGTAAACCAATTATTTAATTCATAAACCAAGATATATTTTATTTGTATAATTGTAATTTTAATCTTATGATTATCAATCCAAATGTAAAATTGCATTACCCATTTGCTTCCATGTATTTATGGATTTTCATTTTCAAAATGTTTTTTTGCAATAATTTTTGAATTGTTGTTCAGGAAGGAAAAAAACTCAAAGAAAAAAAAATTATTTTAGAGATATACACGAAATGAAGAAAACACAACATTAATACCCTAAGTTGATCATATAAAAGGGGGGTGAGAGTTTTTTACATAATAAAAAAAACATTACATTTCAATTGGGAATGAAACTTAAACTATCACAAAATTCAATGTAATATGAGTTTCACCTTGTCTTTTTTTTTTTTCCATGAGTGCCTTTGTTGTTGATGTTTTGTTGTTGCTATACTTACTTTGAATCTCATGCATTTGATACTATGGAACTAAGTTTCAACCTTAATTCAATGAAAAAAAATCACTTTGTAGATAACAAAATTGGAGGTTGAAAAAGGGGTAGGGGATGAAAGGAAGGCCCAAAGATAAAATTATTTCATAGATTTTTTTATTGTGTATAATATTGTCATAAATTTTATATTGTCATACATGATATTTTGAATTGAAATGTGTTTGGCAATATTATGCAAGGTAAGACTTTTAACATCCTTGGTTTAAAAGATTCAATTTGTAGATGTAGGTGTTGGTTCTCCCAATCCATGACTCCCTAGACATGTTTTTAGTAACATTCGAAAGCCACAAATTGGTAGGGGACAATTTTGTCACGAAAAAATCAATAAAATTTAATTTTAAATGAATTGGGAAAAACTTGTAAGTTTATAAAGATTCAAGATCGTACAATTGTTTCCACCTTCCTACCCATAAACTTCAAAACATTTAGTGTTGGATAATATAAAATAAACGATTTTTTTGTGCCATCACATGGGTGGTCAATCATTCAAACACAACATATGTGTACATATTTATTATATTCATGATATTGGAAATACTTCTATCCACACAAATTTTTAATACTGGAACCTTTACTATTTATTGTGTCGTCATATGTATTTTTTTTTGTTAAACAAAATAAATTTTCCTATCATATTATAATAATTGTGACCACCAAACTATTGCAAGTAGTCAATTTGCTTTGTTTGACCTTTTAAATAACAATTTATGTTATGTTAATTTATGGGTCTAGATTCACTTTATTGTTTGAAAATGGATGTATTTCATCCATATTCATGTGTGGATGCAATTCAAATGGATGCCAATGGGATAATCATTTTCCACTCAAAAATATTATGGCACATTTGCCATATTGTGAATAGATTTTTGTTTGTTTAACTATATGTTTTTATTATGTGAAGGATTAAATTTGATATTCATGTTCAAATTTGGTCCTACAATCTTTTTAGACTCATGGGCAATCTAATTCAAACATTCAATATGTTTATGATGTTATAAAACTTGGTGTTGGCACATTTTATAATTACAAAGATGTTAGTTTCCAAATATTGATGAGATTTAATTGCATAACCACTTGATTTGATGGCCTCAAACATGATATTAGACACTCTACTATCTGGCCACTAACCTTTGCCTTGTATTAGCCCTAAGTTTATACCTTCAATGAGGATTTTTTAATATCAAACATTAGTGTTGTTCTTATAATAGTGCCAACATGCATGTATTATAAATGTATTGCATGCATTGTTTTTCATTATGCATTTCACATCCATTATCATCTTTATGGAAGCAATCATAGTTTTGGGTGAAAACATAGTTAAAAGGACTATATTTGGATTGTCACAATAACATTTAAAAAGATTATAGATGAATTTAAATGTGAAGCCATATTTAACATTAACATATCAAAATTTTAATTATCCATGTTATAATAGACTTTAGTGTGAATCATAATTTAAAATGTGCATGAATTTTAAGAAAATAGTGGATTCATAATGGACTTTTGAAATTATGACATTACACTTGTCACACATATATAATGAAAAATGTGAATTCAAAAAATGTGTCATAGTAATGTCAAAATATAAATTGAAAAATAAAACACCATCAAATGAAAAATTTAAAAGTAAAACGCATTACCCAATACTTGAAATTTTGATTTAATTTTTTTAATGCAATGATTTTCATCATTTTTTATCATTTATAATCCATTTCACATTAAAATATTCAAACTTTCACATGAATTTTTGGACCAATCACATGTTTAATGATATCTAGAAGGTGGTTTATCAATGTTTTTTTATCAAAAACATAGGGGACAAGGGTCCAACCATGCTATTAAGAGCCACACATGCCCCCTTAGATTGATACTTTATTCTTAAAATATTTTTAAAATATTTCAAAATATATATATTTAATTATTATTATTATTATGTTAAGGTGTATACTAAAAAATATCGAAAAATATGTCATTAAACAATATTTTCAAATTGTGCTTTTAATGTCAAAACTGCTTTTAAACTATTTTTATGAAATTTTTAAATAATGGTTACAAAAGGCTAAAAGTTCTTATACTTATTTCCACTCATTAAATTGATTCCAATTTTTTATGATATGCAGATAATGTATTCACAATAACATTTTATATTTTTAAAATATTTATTATTAAAATTACGATTAAAAGTTCAAAAAATTAAGTAGTGGGTACATGTTAATATGATTACACCCACAATTATAGTTTAATTGTTAATAATTATTATAAATACATGAATTGTAGATAGTATAAGATGTGAAGTTTTCAAAATGTCAAAAGTGAGTTGCCTAACCATTCTTTTACCCTTAATTTTCAAATAAGTTTCAATATGTTTGAATTGTTTTGCTTAACATGCACAAATTTTAAGACCTAAATTTTTGTTGTGATCTTTCAAGCACAATGGAAATTCCATTTCCTTCTTTCATTTCCACATAATTTGTTAATTTTATAAGATATTGATAATATCCCTTTGTTGGTCCTTTTGGATGTTTTTAGAAATAATTATGCCCACTGATTTCTATTTGAAATTAGAAACTAAGCACAATTTTTATAAAGGAAATTTTTTTTCAAGCAAGTGATCTTATTGCAATTCATCACTTAAATATCTTCAATGGTTTGTTAATCTTCTTATTCAAGTTATGGCAAGGTTTATCTTTTGAAATTAATGGCCAATTTAATCAAATTCCTTTTGTTTTGTAACTAGGAAATACTTCAAAAAAAGTGTAGGTAGATTTGGCAAGGTTCATATTTTGTGATTAATGGTTAGTCAAATCAAATTCCTTTCATTTTGCAACTAGGTAATTCTTTAAAAAGAATGATAGATTCAAGGTCATTGCATATTGAAAACATTATATATGCAAGGTGTAAAAGATAGAGGAAAGTCAATAGATTTTGATTATTCCTAGCTATCATGATCCACCAAAACATCCACCCTTAATTGTTTCATCATTAACCTTCCACGCGGGGTTAGTTTCCAAGTACTTCTTTCTTTGTATGCCTTGTCAGAATCTAGTTCCACAAAAAAAATTGTAAATTTGGACTTTAAGCAATTTAATATTAAGAAAGTTCAAATCCTTCCAAGATAATATCATGGCAATATTGTTTTTGACCATCTTGTAACAGAAGGTGGTGCTTGAGGCCATTTATGTATGTTTATTGTTATTGGTCACCTATTGTCATCAATGTATAATTGCCTTGTTGTGCATGTTGGCTTTCATAATCATCCTAGTGCGAAAGGAAAAAATTAAAAGGTTTTGAACAAGTTGAACTAATCAATAAAGACATGCTCATAGGATAATTCCATTTTTTCCTTGAAGGTCATTTCTTGCAAAAAAATTCAATGAAAGTTTTTGTAATTGTTTGTGAAGAATACCTTATCACAAAAGGTGATGTATTGCTGGAGGTGTTGGAGAATGTGTCCCAATTGACTAATGAAAATAAGGTTAGACATTGTGTTTACATTCAAAGGACTCGTGGAATTAAGTGTTCAATATTGCATATCAAACACAATTGTGCATATAGTTTATGCAAGGAAATCAATTTCCAAGGCAAAATTTTATTAACTTTGCTTCTTGTTCAAAATGTCTACATAGTCCAAAAAGTGGATTGGATTTGGTGAAAATAATGACAAAAGGTGATCTAAGAACTTTTTGGGTGATATTTAATCACATGAAGAGAGTGCATGATTGAACAACAATGGGGGCACATATGTATGATCATTTTTGTCATCATTTGTTGACCATTGTTTTGTGTGAAATGAAAGTAGGAAATTTTGAATGCCATAGCTTGTTTTGGTTATGTTTGAATGAATAAGTGACGTGAGCTAGGCTGTCTAAGCTTGTTTCCATGGGTTTATAACTAATGTTGCAAGTCCAAATTAGAATGTAATTCCATATTGTTAATGGCAATGATCTAAATTTTCCCTTTAAGGATAAAGAACATACATGCCTTTAGCATTTAGAGGAAAGCTTGTGAATTCACACAAAAAATTTGATATTTTCTACATTTCAAGAAAACCACATTGACTTTTGTAGGTAGTGGGTAATATAATGCCAAATTAAGAGGGAATTTGTGATGAATAATGTGAAGATTGAAACTTGGTGGAATGATTTGGGGGCGATAGTTCTTATCAACATTCTTAAAGTTTAGTAATGGTTATGTTGGTGGGCTAAGAAATCAACATAATTGGCTTATTACCCTATTACCCTATGAATGAACTTAATTTTGAGGAGGAGGTTGTTCTGCCAATAATTATTCTTGTAGGGAATGTTGATTATTCCATGTGAATTTTTATTAAGAATGGTCACAATGTGAAAATGGATTTGTACATTGCCACTATGGATGACATGGTGAGGTCATTATTACAACAATAGGATAAAAGCACATTAGATTGGACAAAAATTAACAGCTCAAAGTCCATTTTTAGAGTCCAAATCCAGTGATTTTTATTTTAAAAATGATATTGAAATTCACATTCTTTTCCATTTCCAAGTTCATACTACCATAATTTAAACCTTTTTAAAAACCTTTCAAAATATGAGCCTTGAACAAATCAATTTAGATTTTGAAATGGACTTTACAAATTTTCATTTTCATTTGAAATATTAAAATTTTTCAAAGACTTTTTCTTGCTTGGTTTTTTCATCTTAAATGTTATGATAATTTAATGTGTGATGGTAAAAAGTTGTAGGTTTAATTTCCAACTCCACTAAAAGAAAAAAAATCCATAATGATAGTTTTTTTGGAGTAGTCTAGACTAGAGATATTGGATGTACATCCTTTGTAAAATTCACCTTGGATTGAACATTTATCCTTTTGATAAAAAAAAATTTGTGTTTGAAAAATTAGAACGTAGGTTTCAATTTTTCATCTCACTTTTGCCAAGTTTCTCAAATAGATTTGCATACAATGCAACAATATTTGACTCACCTAGAAAAAATTACAATTAGGATCTCCAAAAAAATCCATTATAACATGATTTTACCCAATAATTTTATCATTTTTTTTGTTTGGCCATAAAGCAAATACATGACCTATAGGACACAAATTTACTTTTGTGAACAATTTCTTGTTCACCAAACATGGATAAATTTGCAAAGGAAATTTGCAATTTTCAGTAGATGGACTTTGTTCCTTGTCACAAAAAAACTAGTAGTCATAAAAAATAATTTAATGTATTGAAAGTAAAAAATAATATTACAAGCAATGATCAATATGAAAATAATTTTTATATTTTTATTATTATTATATTAAATAACCACATCTCTAAGTAAATCTAAGTGTATATTTTTTAATGCCTTTACTTGCATGAATTTTTAATAATTCAAAATGAGTTGCAAACAGGTGAAAATTTGATATGTTTTATTTTCAAGTTTCAATGGAGGTTTAGAGAATACATTTATATTATCCAATTGTGCATATTATAATGCATAAATATATTAAACTTCTAATGTAAAAATAATTATAAACACCATATTGACTAATCAATTTCAACTTGCAACTTGGAGCATGTTGTAAAATTGAATTTTTATTATATTCAAAACATTCAAAATGTATATTCAACATACCATAAACTCAATGGAGGCCTTTATGGTTTCATATTTTCAGTTACAAAGCTTTAAAATCTAATTTCCTATTTTTAAATCAAAATTTGATTCATTTTTAAATTGGATTTTGAACAGACTACTTTTTTTATTTACTTTACCATGCTTACACCCTTCAATGTTTGTGACACCATTCATAACAACTCCCATGGAAGAATTCCAACATCCATTACAATATTGTTGGAGCCCCACCATGTTTCACAACTCCATCATCTTTGTTGACTCAATTCAATATTCTGATGGTGAAAGACTACATTCCACCATACCAATGGCATCTTAAATTGAAGATCACCAATGAAACAAAAATAGCTTGTGATGTTGCCTAATGTTCAACATTCATAATATAAGGAGGGCCAATTATGGCCTCATGTTTCCTTGGATGATTTTATAATCGTCACCATCCACAAGGCCTTGAAAGTGTTTTTTAATTTTGTTTTGGTAATATGGCTCATTGTGCAAGTTGAGTTGTACACAATTTGAAGCACAACAAACCACCTCTTTCCAATGCTTGGTCTATTAACCCAAACATAAATATTATTCAATGGGAGGTCAATGCATTGGGTCAAGTAACTTTTGTATTCATTCATGGTGTACCTTTTAAACTTCACCAACAACCAAGTTCAATGAATTCCATATTCTTTTAGTAGTTGCCTCCAACAGGAAAAATGGACACAAAATTCATATGAAATTTGCTATTAACATGGTTAGGATGAAGGATGTTGCCACCTTGGATGCCAAGGTTGTCAACATCACATTCACACATGAAGGACATAATTACATCTATGAATTATTGATTTGTGAATCAACTATCAATAACTTGCCATTCACCTAATTTGTCACAATTGGTGTTTTCCCAAGTTGTATTTGTCCAAATTTTGTTTCCAATGCAACAAGCTTTAAACATAGCTTCTACCTTACTTGCAAGCACATGTATTACACCTTTAATGTGTTTTTTCGAATTTGGTAACAACAATCAAACACATTAACTATCTATGAATTGAAATAGTGTTGAAAACATTTTGAAGCTAGAACCTTTTCAACCATTTAGTGCCACTTGATGACACACTTGAAAATATAGTTCTTGACTCATGATTTGGAATTTTTCAATGTCATTCAAATGTTTAGGGCTTTTTGTTTCTATATTATTTCTTGTATTTTCCTATCCATGAATAAATATTATGCATATAGAATACTTACTTTTGTATCATTGCCCATTTCTTGTGTTGATTTTTTTTTTTACAGAAAAGCTTTCTAGGATTTGATCAATATGAAAGATGTGACATTAAAGTCTTGTATCATGCCATTGCATATTGGTGGCAATAGCTTAGGATTATACACGCCACATGATTCCTTTCAATCTATTTTTTAATATGAATTCTTCAAACTTTTAATTGTATTTACAAATATATGTTTGAGTCTAAAATTATAATTCCAATTGTGAAATTTTTATTTAAACATTAAAATTGATGTTTCAATTCTCTAAATTGCCATTGGAATTTTTTTTAATTATTGAATTTTTTTAACAACTATTTGAACCTGAAAATTGTTATTTTAATTCTAAACATTATTATTGGATTTTTCAAAAAATATTTGAATTTGAAAAAAAATTCTTTCAATCTGAAAATTGATATTTCAATTTTGAATTTTGAGATTTTTTAATATAAAAAATTTGAACTGAAAATTTATATTTCAATTCTGAAACCTACTCTTTCAATTCTTTAAAAAAACATATTTGAATTTGAAATGTGATATTTGAATCTGAAAATTGCTATTTCAATTCTTTAAAACATTATTTGAATTTGAAAATTCTTATTTAAACCCAAAAAGCTTATTTGATCTAAAAATTGATATTTAAATTTTAAATTTTAAATTAATATTTCAATCCTGAAATTTAAATTTAAATTTTAAAAAATCATTTGATTTGAAAGTTGAAATTTCAATTCTGAATTATTATTTTGGATTCTCAAAATTAATATTTCAATTCAGAAATTATTACTTGAGTTTTAAAATGAACATTTCAATTTTGAATATATATTTTTGAATCTGAAAACTGAAATTTCAATTCTGAGATTTTTAAATTTAAATTCAAAAAACTTATTTGATTAAAAATTTCATATTGGAATTCTGAATTATTTTTTCGAAAGTAAAATTACTATTTCAAATTCAGAAAATTATTGACTAAGTTTTAAAGCATTTTTTACTAGTGTTATATGTAATAAGTCACTTTTATGAATAATGATAAATTATTATATTTATTAATTATAATTTAGATTAAATAAGTATTGTTACAACGTAGATTTTTATATTATATCATTTATACTCTTACATTAAAATAAATAAATTATTTTAATTAATGTTATATTACTTAAAAATCATTGTAATTACTTTAGAGAATAATTAATTATAATATATGCATAATTATTTTCTAATCAAACACAATTATTCATAATCTGTAAAATATAATTTTAAATCTGAATTATAATTTTGGAAAATTTATAAGGAAGTTAAGATAATTATTGTAATGATTGTAGTTTCAAGATTTATTATACAACAATTAAATTTTTTATTTATTGCAACTTAATTTGTGAGGAAGTTGCAACTTCAAAATTTATCCTATATTGTTTGTTCTCCATTCCTATTTTGAACATTATATAAACAAGGAGTGTGGTCATGTAATTTCACATTAAAAAAATTGTGCACATGGGATGAGCCAATCAAAAGGCTTAACCCAAAAAATAAAAATAAAATTATGCACAATTTTAAATTACCTACCTCCCCAACCTACTTATCTACCTAGCTAAGTAGGTATCTAGTTTGACCTACACACCTAAGTTGACCTAAGTACCTACCTTTATGAATAGGTATTTAACCTAGGAAGGTAGGAACTACTTTCTTACCTATTTACCTAAGTAGGTAGGTAGGTAGGTATGTAACCTAAGTTTGTAGGCACATACTTATGTAAGTACTAACCTAATATTAATATTTTGCATTAAATTCATTTTTAAATCCCATGTGGCATATTTACATTGGGCCATGTGTCATAATATAATATCATCCAAACATTTGAATTGAATGTTCTAAATTATTTCAAAATAATAATATTATTTATATTCTAAATAATTAAATATTGGGACACATGGCAACACATCATTTGCCTTTAATTGTAACAAAAATACTTGCATTTTAGTTGCATGTGACAATGCATATACAATGGAATCAAAGGATGAACTTGTATTTGTTGAGTTTTTCTTTCATCCAATACCTTTTATTATTTGTAACTAATATTGCCTATGATTTGTCCAAAGCAATCAATGAAATTTTAGTTGCAAATGTCGAGTTGACTAAAATTTAATCAAAAAGATTAGTTAATGCCTTTATATGACCTTGGTCAAATAATCACTACCTAAACCTTCAATAACTATGTCCAAAGATGTGAAAATTGGAATCCTTACCCAATTTTGCACCACATAATAATGAATTAACAACCAAGATTGGTTCTCAACTATATGCATTTCATCACAACTTAAAACAACATGTCAAAGAACTAGGCCATTGCTACCGTAGTTACCTTCATCATTTATTGATGCATGAATTTTGCCATTGTCTAGCAAGAGCTATCATTCTAGTGTTTCTTGTTATTTTTTGGCATTGGCAAGAATTCATACAATGCTTTGATTACATTCATATTCTTGCATGGGATGGCCTTGCAGTAGCAAATGTAGGACTTTGGCGAATTGGACAACCTTAATTCAGTTTTATCTTACCATTCCATTTGCAGGTTGGGTAGCAACATTTCCATGGCTATGAGAAGCAAACAATTTATGGTTTTTGGCATGCTTGTAATATTTAGAATAATATTAATCCCCTTTTTTCACATTAGTTCCAATTTTCTTTTTAATTTTCCTTTGAAATACATGCTTACAAAGTGAATCCCATTTAGCATCAAGTACTTTATCTTTCCCTTCCATGTTAGTGCAGATCTTACATTTGACAATGTGTAAGTTGCCATTTAAGCCTATGGTAGTTTTGTAGCCCAAGAATCTTAAAAAAATTTAGATGCATCATAGTTCTTTTTCTTGACTATCAATTTAGATGAAATAGCAAGTAGATCTATTTTAGGAATGGGGTTAAACTCATCCAAAGACATAACATCATCATGATTTACATTTGAAAAATCAAAATTGCATGGTGAAAACAAAGGAAGGGATGACCCTTGAATGCCATGAGAAGAAAAATCAACATTAGGATTTGAAATTAGAAGAGGCCCACCCACATTGGGGTTCTTTATAGAGAATAAATACTTGAATTTATAGGATTGTGGAAGTTTTAGAGGCATTGTGGAAACTTGACAAACTTTGGAATTTCAGATTCAAGTGATAAATAGATTGTTAGAAACAAAACAAATGGGAAAATCCAATTTGCAAACCCTAAGCTTAAAGTGGAAACCCAATCTTTTTGGATTGTGAAACTCAAATGGTAGATGCACTTTTGGAAAGAAGACAAATATGGGAACTTGTGAATTTGCAAACCCTAAACCTCAAGTGGAAACCTAACACACTCTAGATTGTTAGACTCAAATGGTAGATAGATTATTAGAAACAAACTAGATATGGAAACTCACAAACTCTAAAATGAAAGACTCAAGTGGCAAATAGATGTTGAAAACAAGACATATACGGAAACTCAAATTTGTAAACCCTAAACTTGGAATGGAAACAAGATAGATCTATGAACACTAAATTATAACCCCTAAATTTCAAATCTTCCCATTTGAGAACCTTGTAGAATGTGGAATGAAAATTCAAGTGGCATATAGACTATTGGGAACAAGATAGATATGAAAATTTCAATTTGTAAACTCTAAACCTAGAATGAAAACTTGGCAACTTTGGAATGGGCAAATTCAAGTTGGAAATGCACTATTGGAAACAAGATAGATATGATACTCCAATTTGCAAACCTTAAAACAATGTTGGAAACCTTTTAGACTTTGCAATGATAGGCTCAAATTGTAAATGCATAGCTAGAACAAGACAAATATGAAATTCTAAAAAAGCAAACCCGAAATCTCTAATGGGAACCTTATAGACTGTGGGATGGCAATTTGAAGTCATAGATGGAATGTTGGAAACAAGACATACATGAAACTCCAATTTGTAAACCCTAATTTTCTAATGGGAACTTGAATTGAAATGAACATAGTTAGTTGAATTGCAAGTGCATTATTAGGAACAAGACATATTTGGAACCTCTTTCAAACAAAAACCTAAGAAATTTACAACAAGAAAAGAATGTCAAGTTGGGTACAAAAATCTAACCCTTGAATAGAAATACCCCTTGAACGGATCGTCCTTTAGCTCCCTTACGGTGGTTGTCCTACAACACATTTGAACGATTGTAGATCTCATGAAACCTTGGTGAGCTGCTCTAGAATCAAGCAAATGGTGTTATGGATGCCTTTAGGATTCTATCCACACAAGCTTCATAAAAAAAATTCAAGCTTTAGTTCATTAAACACCATCGAACCCATTGTTTGATGAACTCTTACAACACTTGTATAATCCCTGATTAATAACAACTAGAATTGTTGCACACAAAATCTTTCAAAAAACTAGATTGCAATTTTATTAAGGCATGGGAAGTAAATACTTCTCTTTTGCTGATAGGAGGTTCATTATTTGGAACTTGAATGCAAATGTTGTTTCTTGACTCTTGAGCACAAAGATTTGATGCCCATTATTGAAGCACAAATTCCTGAGCACAAAAATTTGATGCCCAATGTTGAAGCACACCCGATGCATGGCACTACACACCTTCAAACAAAATTAAAGACAAAATGTTCATGACTACAAACAACTTTCTACAACTATGGCAATTGTGCATCACAAGAGAGAGTTGACTGGCAATGGTGTATCACGACAACTTGCAAGGAGAGGAAACAAAAGAGAACAAAAGTTTTGGTGAGTGGATGTAAATGGTGCACCAAACTTTGGCAACAACAATTTAGGGTTTGGAACATATGGGCTATGTCAATTGTCAACATGTGGTTGTTTGGTGACACCCTAAAAGGATCTAAGGTTTTAGGGGGCAAATCTAGGTTGTTGGTCTATCAAAATTTGGCCATTCCTAGTCGTCGCCTTACACTTTTAGGCAATTTTAATTGGAAACCCACTTTTTTTTCCTTTGTAGTTGTCGCCAAGGTTTTAAAAAATTAGTAATCAAAATCACCAGATTAAAAAAAACATTGGTAAGGACGAAGGACCTCAAATAGGGCAATTCTGGGAATTCAGGTCCTGCACTTGGCTCCTGCACTACACTAGGCCCACATTCCCAGAACGGCTCCATTTGTGGTGGTCCTTACCCTACACATCACATACCATCTTTTCTGTATACCTAAGAATTATAGCCAGGTCTAGTGTAGGGCAATACTCAAAGGTTGGGGCCCTTCCTGAAGTAACAGCACCCAAGGCCGAGGGCCCGTTATTTTGGGAATTGCCCCAACCAAAGGGTGTTGCATGGCATAAAGCTTGTCACTCGTAAAAATAAAAAATAAAAAATTTCGGTGTGATACACGGACAGTGGGCAGCACTGGAAAAATAATTTAAAAATGACCACTGCCATTTTGGAAAACGGAATGCCCACCTTTGTGAGCATTCTGATTTTTTAATATGCCCACAGGTTCATTACGCGCTATAAAGGTCTTGGACAATACATTACGAAATAAAATGAGCAGTAGTTGGGGTTTACGAAAGACAGAAAAGACCCTTGTAGGTAGGTAGGTAGGTACCTGACTATGCGGCCATGTTTTGGCCACACAATAATAATGGCCCAAATTTGGCAGGGATTCATGATCGTAACCGGTTTCTGGACTGCATTTTCCAACGTGTCACTTTCTCATTGGTCTAAAGGAGGGGGATTATAACACGTAATTCTCCCCCCCCCCAATAGAAATAAAAATCCGTTGTTGTATTATGGGCCACTAATTCCACCCACAAAACAGAAACATCCCAAAAACAAAATCCCTTGTTTCCCATTTTTT
>Ga0209611_10007261_pt1 | contig 17816 bp, 18 predicted proteins | sample S1TSphgellanicum_3_FD_187693 | JGI IMG/M metagenome (GOLD analysis project Ga0209611, IMG submission 187693) | Host-associated microbial communities from peat moss isolated from Minnesota, USA - S1T2_Fc - Sphagnum magellanicum MG (SPAdes) (version 2) | ecosystem: Host-associated > Plants > Peat...
CTTAAGTGAAGCATAATCATGCTTTTATATTGGGGGAGTTGGTCAAAAGGGCTGCTTGTGTTGGGTATTGCCCAAAGCTTCAGGAAAAAATGGGTTATGGGCCAATCAATGTGACTCCTTAAATAATGAAAAACTTTGAGGGCACCCATGAGCTTCTTGATAGAACCAACAATATAAACCCATGGCATTTTGTAAACCGAATTCAAGAACCTCCGGGCTTGGTTCGAAACGAGGTACGGTCTCATGTAGACATTAGGTATGCTCTTTTCTATGCTAAATATTGTATAGATAGAAATTTTTATATCAAATTAAAATCAGGGTCTATATTGGTATGAAGCTCAACAACTAATAAAAATTAATATTCAACTTTGAAATTGAGTCTATTTGTCAACTTTTAAAAAAAAATAAAATCAACTTGCTTACTTAAAGAACCTGTCCCTTTTTGCAAGAGTGAATTTTCACGGTTCTGATTTTGGGATCGGATCTAGCAGAAGACTACTTCCAATGTCTAATTCTTGCGCCCAATCCAATAAAAAGATGTGAGCTAAGGTCCGGGCCATAAAAATTCAACGGTATACCCTTGGTTTTAACACTAAAGACCCGATATCCCCTCAACACTAATATATACGTCCATTTTCTAATACCAGATTGGTCTTAGTATAAGAGGTTATACCCTTTTTTTTGTACCAACTAAGAGCCTCTCCACCCCCAAAACTGTAAACACTTCCTTTATGTTAAAATAGAATAGTGTTTAATGATCACTGTCCCCACTCACAAAAACGTCATAAAAGTTCCTTTAAACACTCAAAGACCATTTATATCTTTACATCCGGACGAGTAATAGTCACTGTCCAAATCCATAGTAGAAAATAGATTGTAAAGAGGTTAAAATGACCACTGCAAAATCGACATCAATACAGGACTGCAGCAGGATTCACGCTATCCTGCTGCAAGATTTAATGAAAAGGGGTGTTTGCAGGTGTGGGGGTGGAGATGCCCTAATATTGATATCTCTACACATCTGAGCAACCTGCATGTGAATATGATGTGAATATCGTAGGACCTTGGCCATTTCAACACATGTCCCTCGAATAATTAATTAATTTTGAAAAATCCATTTCAACAAATGGAATATTCCTAAATATTCACTATTATCCTTCACAATATTTTTTGATTTCAAAGAAATAATTTTGGAAAATTTCAACATTTCTGAAAATAATATAATTAGTGTTGAATTGGCCAAGGTTCCTAGGGTACTCATCTTTTGAGGAAGATAGTGAATACTCCCTGATGAGCTCAATTAACGTGTCCCTATTGTGCCCCCTGCAATTTTACACAAGATTTGAGTAATGTTTTGGAAAAAACAAAAAACAAAAAGGTGCAATAAAAGATATTGATGTTGCAAAAAGTAGCCAAGAAGTAGACTAGTGGTAGGTATTAATCAATTCTTGCTTCCCAAAAAATGGTATGGGATTGAACCCATGTTGGGTGATTTTTAGGGATTTGTTTCTCCATTTTTCAAAATAAAAATAATTAAATTAATCACATCTAGATCTAAGCACTTCTTAAGTTGCCGCTTGTAATAACACTTTTGTAAAAGCCAAATGTCAAGGGGCCTTGCAAGCATAATACACCAACCCATGGGTAGTGGTCACGATTAGCCAAAATTACCCCCTCACAATTGCCTTAAAAAATAGAGGCAAAACACTAACAATTTTTTACACATGCCAAAATAACTCTTAATAACAAAATGTACTTCAAAACTTCTGTCGGCATAACATGAAGAACTACTACAAACTTGTGCATGGTTATATATATGAACATACCTTACTAGGGCAATCAAACATTATATTGTTATTATTCTATCCTGGTTTAGGGTTTTAAGAATGTGATTATATCCTTATTGGGTTTTGCCTTGGGAACCTGAATTTTAAAAGGGTATGTTTGCCCTTTCACTCTAGGATCATCACCACAACATCTCATTGGAGATTCATTATACCCTAATAACCTCCACAAATATCCTAAGATATATCCATCCATCTGGCACTTTACCCCTGTTTTACCCTTGACCTCCCCCATGGTACATTCACCTTTAGCCTGAATATTCATAGGTACATGTTTAGGGTTTGGGTTTTGTTCTAAAATAAAATAGATCCCTAAACTAAACCTAATTATAATAGTAGGGCGAGCTATTTTTGGGAGTATGTTGAAAAAGTCTAATGAGGGTTCTCTTTTTTTTGGGGATGAAGAAGTTTTTTGTGATCAAGAATTGAGACACCAAAACTTTTGTGGAAATTATTCATGATTTTGTTAGTGAAGGTAGGTTACCTTGGCATGACAGGTCGAAACACAAGGTTATCGATTAGAGTGCCACATGGCATCATATAGTATTGCCATGTGACATGCTTATTTATTGTTGATTATAAAACATGCAATTGAAAAAAAAGGAAAGAAAGAAAGAAAAACAAAAGGCTAGGTGGACCTAGTTGTAAAATTTGAAGAGGATAATGATGTGTTAGAAATTTTAGGGGGTTTTTGTATTTCTTTATTTTGGGTATCTCTTGTAGAGGCCAAAAGGTTTAGGGTTTATGTATTTGTGCAAGGATTTATAAGTGTTCGCTTAGTTTTTTCAACACCTTAACACTCAAAGGTTTTATGTGTTTGGGGAAGGACTTATCTTGTAAAGGCCAAAAGGTTTAGGGTTTATGTGTTTGGGTAAGGACTTATAAGTGTTCACTTAGTTTTCACAACACATTAACACTCAAAGTACCTATCTTTAAGTGTTTGGGGAAGGACTTGTAAGGGTTTAGGGTTAAGTGTTCACTTAGTTTTACAACATCTTGACACTCAAAGTACATATATTGAAATAGGGAATTAGGTCGGGTGTTCATGCACACCTGTATGAAATATGTCATAAAAAAAAACCTTAAAACTAACTCAAAAGACTAAGTACTACTCTGGATTTAAAGCTTGCTAGATACTTTCTAAAAGGAGCATATGATTTGATGTTTCAATTATTTCCAAGATTTACTCCCTAAATATGCCATCTCATTCCATTTCATTTGAGTGCAATTTTGATTTGACAAAGAGAGAGAGAGTAGAGTTCTTCCTCTCTTGTCAATTTTTCATTTTCTGGTTTTTGAGATTTTGATCTTTGGAGACTTTTGTCTTGAAGTGTGCAACCCAAAAAAACAAAGAAAAAGAATCGCCTTAGGAACAAGGAAGTGGGGGTGGGACGGGGGGAGGGGGAGGTATTGAACATGAAAAGCATGTGGTTACATGGGTGTTTCTCGCTGCAAATTGGATCTTCAAGGATTTCTAGGAATGGGTTGTGGAGAAGAGGTGATTTGAGTTCACAAATATCCGGTCAAGTACTACTGAGGCCAGTCTTGTCGCAGAAGATTGTGGACTTTGGTGGTAATGGTGGTGATGGTGACAGCAGAGGAAGTCTTGACAAAGCAGCAAAAAACCCATCATGTACAGCAGCAGTAGCAGCAACAGCATTTGGCCAGAATTATAGTTCCAGTAGCTTCAATTCTTGGAATGTTGATGATCATGGAAGCAGTACTAGCTGGAGAAGAAGAAAAAGAAGAAGAAGCAAAGCATTTGATTCATCACCACCGCCACCACCGCCCAATGCACCTGTGCAAGAAGAAGAAGAAGAAGAAGTAGCAATACACTGGGATGGAGAGGATTTTAATGAAGAAGAAGAAGCAGAAGACCTGGACCACAACAACCCTGAAGCAAATGGAAGCTCAATTGGAAACAGCTTGTCTCAACAGACAGTTTCATCAACAGGCAGATGGAACAGTCTGCCTCCCAGATACAAGCTGGTGCTCACCACGTCTCTGGCCTTTGTAATCTGCAACATGGATAAGGTAATTTTCCAAAAACCCAAAACCCCCAAAAGAAAAAAAAGAAAAAAAGCACTCTCCAACTATTTTCTAGGTATCAGGTTCTTCACACCAAATTATTAGGGCTTACATTTGTGTGGAAAGCACAGTACATTGAAGGAAGTTTTTTGATTGTATCAGTAGAATCAAAATCACCTGGGGACTGAAGTCTTGGGAGTATATGATGTACAGTAGTAGCAAGAAAAAAGTTGTGCTGTGTTTTGTTGCTTTTGATGTTCATGTTAGTTTGACTCTCATGAGCCTTTTGAGCTTCCTGACAATTGTTTTTTTCAAACCCCATCCATGATTTTTTGTTTATGACAAAGAGCAGGTGAATATGAGCGTGGCGATCATACCCATGTCACATCAAATGGGTTGGAATTCTTCAATTGCGGGCCTGGTACAATCATCCTTCTTTTGGGGTTATGCCATAAGCCAGCTTCCTGGAGGATGGCTGGCTGGTCGTTTTACGGGCCAGTGAGAACCCTCTTATCCTGCTATCTGGAGTTCTTTATTTTATTTATTTATTATTTATTATTTCGTCTCTTTCAATTCATTGTTGCTGCAGATTTTCCTACACAGCACTGGAGGAGAATTATATGAAATTTTTTTTACTAAGAATCTTTGAAGATCTTTCATATTGAGCCCATGAAAGTCAATGCCTTTTTTGTTCTTCTCTAAGCACAGTAGAGCTTTTGGTGTTGGAGGAGGGGTTCTTGCCCAGTGACCACCCTGAGCTACTAAAGGCAAATCATTTTCTAAGAGTCTTAGAAGACGCTGGATCTGCACAAAGGAGAGTGACGGACTTAGGATTGATTTTCATGAAGAGTAATTTATTGAGTGCAAAGTATTTACAGGAAGGTTTTGCGAGGAGGGGTGTTGCTATGGTCTTTGGCAACTGCAGCTGTGCCTAGATTTGCCTCTTTCATACCGGGTCTTCTCTTCTGCCGTCTTCTGGTACATATCAGTGCCAGCCACCTCCCAATGTATTCAACATACCCATTGAGGATTTCTTAATGCAGGTGCCAAGTTTACAATGGACTTTCTGTACTTGTGGGCATGGGTACATGATGCAGTAGTCTCTTTATAGCTGATTGGTTTTCCGATCACATAACCGTGTTTTTCTCATTTCTGGCAATCCCTTTGTTGAACTAAGTAATGACATTGTGATAGATGACGACAATAAAATTGCCATTTGAAAGCTCTTGAGAAGATTCATCTCTTCTAAGCTCCATCCCAATTGCAACAAATTGGAAATTCTCTACTGGCTGCAGCAAATGGGTTATCATCAAAGAACAAAGTGGATAACACTTGTCTTGTAAAGAAATTACTACTTGAATTAGATGCAAACAAAGGAGATGAACATGGAAGGGTGCTGTGCAGGTTGGACTTGGAGAGGGTGTTTCACCATCAGCTGCCACAGATCTCATTGCCAGGTTAGAGTTTCTTCAGCCTGAACAACCCTCACTTTGATCCAGTATGTGGATGAGTATTTGTATCAGGTTTAGAGTTTGTTTTGTAATGTGGATCTGGTCTTCAATGAAGGCTCTCAAGAGAGTACATAAAGGCCTTTCTCAATAGGGAGTTTGGGTGTAATCAAATTGCATCGTCCTCATCTTGATAGGCTTTTTTTTGTATCCCTAAATTTTCATCACAGCCAACTCAAGCTTCAAGGCCTTATCTTCTTGTTGGGAAGAATAAGAGGGGGTGGGGCTGAATAAGGGGAGAGAATGGGTGCAGGGCTATGCCAGTGAGTGAGCGCTCAAGAGCAGTGGCAACCGTGTTTGGTGGTCTTAATGTTGGAAGTGTTATAGGGTAGTACTCTTTCTGAACTCATGGTGCATGCAAGACGATCTCTCTACATGTGTGACAGTCTGTGCACTAATAATCTCGCAAGAAGCTGGGGTCAAGTTTTCTCTTTAGTTGTATATTGATTTTCGGTAGTTTCAGAATGTGTTGTCTTGCTAGTAGGTGGGGCAGTATGGAAGTTTAACGCATGGAAAAAAGTGGCACATCTGAAATTCAGTTCCTTTATGCATGAGCCATGTGTGGGGTTGATGCAGGCTCTTACTAGCTCCAGTGATCATCCAATACATTGGTTGGGAATCTGTGTTCTACATCTTTGGTTTTCTTGGTGTATTATGGTATGTCCTCCTTCAATTGAGAACTTACCCATCCTCTTGTGGTGCTAAACCCTTTACTCTAAATCCTAAGCCCATCATCCTGTAGCATCACCATTTCAAAGTTGGAATTTGGGCGGTTGATCATGGCAAGAACTTTAGACTATGTCAATATTCAGGAATTGTGTAGTTGTGAATCTAATGATTCAAATGTTGTGTTGTCGCAGGTGTCTAGGTTTTGAGAGTGCTGTGAGAACTGTTGGCATAAGTGATGTAGCCCCAAGTTCATACTTGACAGGATCCACCCACAAGCCTTCCGGTGTGTAGGTGTATAGCTTTCGAGCTCCCTTTGAACTCTAAAGCCACTATGCTGTCATGGAATTTACAGCGTTTCAAGTCTGGAAGAGTCTGAATGTTTGAAGGCCATTCGTCCACTTATTGAAAGCAATTTGATGATGATACTGGCATGCATGATTTTACTGGAGCAAAAATAGAAATATTTGGTGATGAAGATGGATGCACACCAACATAGAAGACATATGTCAAAATTGGAGTTTGCTTGGTGGGTGGTGTAGGCAAGAGTGGTAATAACACACTGTCGAGAAATTGTGATTCTGCATCACAACAAAGACAGCCAGTGGCTATATCATCCTCAAGGGAGTTGTTGTCTAATGGAAAACCAAGCTCCTCTGCAACAACAATCACACAGAGTAATAAAGTAAGCTGTTATGTTTTTTTTTCCTTGGATATTGAGTGCACTTTATCACTGTTTCAAAGCTTTATTGTTAATGGGTAGTAGTGATCATAGCATTAATGTTTGGTAGGTCACTCAACCTCTTTGACCAGAAGCCAACCGTGCATTTACTTCTACATATGCACCTCTGAAGAGCATTCAGCTGCCAAGAACTGTGCAGGGTATGGGTTTAGGGTCCTAGATAATCTTCATTTTTACAGATGGGTGATTTGGTTTTCTCAAAGGGTTAGCTACGATTTTTCTTTTGCACCCTTGCTACTTTTGTTTCTCCATTTGTGTCCTTGTGTACATGCAGGCAGTCCCTTGGAGAGCATTCTTCAAGAACCGAGCAGTGTGGGCCATGATTTATGCTCATTTTTGTGGAAATTGGGGTCATTACACTTTGCTTTCTTGGCTTCCTACATATTTCTGGTGAGCTTCACCATCCCTTCCCATGTTGATCACATATCAAAAATGATGCATTTTGGTCTTTTCTGTTTCTAATATTTTTGCAAATATTTTATTCACCCATGATAGTGTTTGGAAGATTTTCTACCACTGCCGTTTACTTGGATTACTATAATAGCTTCTGGCCGATTCTTCCTCCTGCTACACTCACATTTGCTTTCAGCTGGCTCTTAGAGATCTCACTTTTCATTTTTTTTCTTCACTTAAAGCATTATGACTGTAGTCTAAATGCCCTGTTGCTTGGCTAAATGTTGCTTGGACTTACAGTGAGGAGCTCCATCTTGACCTCACACATGCAGCCTTTGTGAGTATTTGTTTTTGGCAATCAAAATAGAGGCACTTTTTATTATTTTAATGGGTTATACCCTTTTTTTTCACGTTGTATAAAATCTATTCTGGTTGTGCATGACAATTGGGGCACACAAGAGTGTGGTTTTAGAATGCAAGCAACACAAAACGTTTGCAAAATCTGAATTTAGTGGTGGAATTTTAACTGGTTCTAGGCATTCTGAATCGAGTGTTTGCAGCTGGCTTATCTAGGAGCAGGACCTACTCTTGTCTTGCAATTTTTAGACTGGATTCATATTTCTAATGAATATTATGTTTTGATCACTCAATGAAAGAACAGGTATCATTACTTCCACCCTTGGCATCGGTTGTGGTGGCAACCATTGCAGCACCCCTTGCTGATCACTTCATCTCTCGTGGTATGGACATCACCCTGGTATGTTCACAAACTCAAACCTCAAGACCACATGTTTTCTGAACTTGTTGGTTAGGTGGCCCTTTTTTTTTGAAGTCTTTTGGATGGGTTTCATTTTGGGTGAATTGGGCCAGGTACGGAAAGTGTGCCAGTCAATTGCTTTTCTAGCCCCAGCAGCATGCATGACCATTGCATCTGCAACACCCAATATCAATCCTTGGGTAGATGTAGCAATTCTCACAGCTGGCATTGGTCTCTCTAGCTTTGCACTTGCAGGTCTTGTAATTTCCTCTCTTTGGTTCCTCTCCCAGGTTCTGTTGATCTTCAAATTCTCCTTTGATTTCTCTGCATAAATGTAATCTGTTGTTACCCTCCACTGAATAGTAGAAGAGGAAAGAACAGAGCCCTATAAACCCTAAAACCTAAACCCCGACTCATATTGGTAATTGGATTGCTGAAAGCAGGGTTATATTGCACACACCAAGACATCTCTCCCAAATATGCGGGTATTCTCTTGGTAAGTTTCGTGTACCTTCCTTTTTTCCTATGTGAGAGGTCTCTGGATCAGCATTTCAGAATATAGGAAAAGTAGCACACGTCATCAAAATATGGGTTTGCCAAGGATGATACAATTGAAGTGCCTGCTTAGGTATGGGTTGTTTTGGTGATCTTGACTACTGATCACAAATTGGATTTTCTCTTCCTGCTCAGTAGAAGGGAATCTGCATTCAGGTGTAACTGCTTCCAATGTTGGACTGAGAGATAAAATGTAACATCATATGTTTTCAACAAATGCAGTTGAGAACTATAGCAATATTATTGAGCAGGTTGCATCTTATTAGGCATATGAAGAATGTAGTGAGGCTTGAAACATGTTGTACCCTGAGAGCAAGGGATATTGGATGGATGCAGGGCATAACCAACACAGCTGGTGCCATTCCTGGAGTACTTGGTGTTGCACTTGTGGGGATAATTTTCGATCAAACTCACTCTTGGAATGTAAGAAAAAAGCCTTAAGCATCCACCTTTTGTTGAAATGTCTTGAGAGTTCAATTCAGCTTCTTGAAGTAAAATGTTTTCATGTATAAGTATCCTAGAATATACCTGAACAAATTAGATCAATGCAACACAATACTAGCAGATTTTGTCGTCCCTAGAAGCAGGTGTTCTGGATCAAGGAACAAAAAGATCAAGAATCAGAACCCGAAGCATAATTGAGACATCAAGGTTTCTTTGGAAACATACATCAAAAGCATGACATATATTTTCAGAACATGAGCAAGATGAAGATCCCTGAATCCTTGAAGAATTTGATGTGTGATCTGCCATGCCACCATTCTGAATTCAGTACATTTACAAAGGTCTAGGAAACTATTTGACAAGATGCTTGGGATTTGTATGTCTGTGTGCAGCTCGCACTCTTTGCACCATCCATCTTTTTCTACTTGACAGGGATCATGGTGTGGAATGTATTTGCCAGCAGTGAGCCACAAACATTTACCTCCTAGCCACCATTGATTCTTCTAAAAAGGAAGTTCACAACGGTTATTTACATCTGTTCTCATCTCAATGTGGACAAATTGTTATTGCTCTCTACTCAGTTTGATGGGTGCAATTTTACCATCTCAAAGCTATTGAGATTTGTTACATCATCAAAATCCAAAGATCTTGAGACTATTTGTGCAGACAAATCCTTGCTTCTATAGTGTTCTGGCAAAACAAATTGCGTTAGAATTGGCATCACAACAACACCACTTTCCCACCACACTTTTGAAAGCTTTCAGATCTAGAGGATCTTAACAACTGTGTGTCTACTCAAGTTTCCCTGATTGAAACCCTGAACCATAATTCCATGATCTCTTGACTACCGGAGTTTGCATCACACATTTCATCTCCTTGGCATGCACCTTAGAACAAGAGAAGATTTGTACTATGAGCTCAAAGTATCACATTCAATGATTCATTCACAATCACTTCACATGCAATAGAATTTGACAAGTTATTGTTATATCAGGCCTGAATACCACAACATAAACAAACAAATCAATTGCCAAACAATTGCAACACTTTCTGCATCTCAGCTAATGCATCCAACTTCATATTTACTTCATGATGAGATGCATATTATATTTATATCATGTTAATTTCCTGTTTAAGACATTCAAGCAAATTTCATTAGTTGTCATATTGTAGAGAGCAATAACAATTTGTCCACATTGATTTCAAAGAAATCAAAGTGGGAGGTTTGCCAACACCTAGCCTTTGCATGTGTATTGTAGGTATAGATAACATGATAATGTATTCACTAAAGTCTTTGGGCTTGATTGAAATTGAATTTTAAAAACATTGTTTTATTTTACCTCATTTTTAATGTCACACACATCATGATTTTCCACAAAGTGTTAGGAATTGTAGGTCATGCTAGATATTAGGTGATAATATTGGGTCAAAGTGGGTTTACTAATAAGATAACCAGGGTTGTGGTAATCAAGGCTTCAAAATTCTCATAGTAAAAGTTAAGAAATTGTGTTCATCTTTGAAAAGGAGTGGCCCTAAACTTTAGTGAAAAGATGAATAATGATCATACTTGGTAGACAAACTCTACATCATTCTTGTGTGAAGTCTTGATTCCAATTGTTCCTTAATGTCGAGTTGTAAAATTTGTTTTTCTTGCACACACAACTTTGCTTCTAAATTGGATATTCCACACAAATAAATTTTTGTTGTGTTTATTGGCTCTACTTAAGGCAAAGAAGAAATTTCACGTTTATTTAAGATTTGGAATACAATTTTGGTTTGAACTAGGAACCAATACTTGGGTCATAGATGGAAAGCTAACACTTTTTAGCCTTCTATTCTAATAAAAAAGAAGCTTGAAGTTGTGCACTTTGCACATCAAACTTTATTATTCTAGTTTTATGGACTTTAACGGATCGGATTTCTCTTGATTTCCTTTCAAAGAGCCAATTGGTTGCTGAATGAGAGTGGCAATTCATACTTCAATAATAGAAATCCCACAAGTGCAATCCCAACATCATTACATGGTTCTTCTAAAAAACTGGACAAAACCTCAAAACAGAATAGGGGAGTGTGATCTTATACACTTCATAATATCCCCTTGTTCCCAAAATCCCCGGAGCTCCCACTATCCAACATGTACTCTCTTCTCAGAATGATCACATTGCACATTCACATTAACACCCCTAAACTGTAAAAGATGATGTTGCCACAACAATTACTCTTGAAATCCTAGACTCATTCATCATTTCCCTTATGTTGGTCCCTAAAAAAAACACATGTTAGACCTCCTAATCTCTTCCTGACACTCTTGACTTAACAGAAGATCCAACATTAGGATTCATGAGAAGAAGAAGCCTAGATCGAGTTCTACCCCTAACTAATTACAATCCAATTCCAAATCAACTCCACACTTCCTAATTATCAGAAAAGTAGAAACTTAGTTTCTTTCTTTCGCCAAAAGTCCTCCTTTTCTTCCTTTCCGCCTGCATCATATAGCCTTCTTCTCTCCACATCCCCTCGTTCCCTTGAAAGCTCCGCACCAATCCTCCAATAGAACCGTGATTCACACAACTCATAAAGAGTATCCATTAAGCAGCCATGATTACATTCCATCACTAAAACTAGCTCACCAAGACCTCCCGATAATAACCTACAAAACAACAAACCAAGCCAAAAATAAAAAACAAGAAAATAAACTTTTCGGTGTTTTTGAAACACCACGCCTCTAGGAGCTCTGTCAAAGAGCTGAATTAGGGTTTTTTGCTTTCATCCATAGAAAATGTTTAACATTGTTTTTAGGTCACAAGTGTCACCACTCCTTCCAAATAAATCTATGTCCTCATAGATCAAACATCAATTTGTAGACAAATATAATTGCAAATCCCTTCTTGACCGTTCCCAACACTAACCCTTAAGATCTTTGAGAATACATATTTTGTTGCCACGATCTTGTTCTTGAAACCCCTTGCCATCTTTGTAATCAACAAAGATGTAGGGTCCCTCCTAGTTACTGAGCAATGATCTTTTCTTTCCAAGTTTGTGCATCTTGATTTTGGTATTTTCAATAAAGCCTTCAAAGGTTTGAAACCCCTTTCTAGTAGCATACACCTTTCTTTGTTTCCTTTGACATGTTCCACATTTTCAAGCAGAAATTTATGCACACTTGCAATCAACTACATCTTAAGAATCATTTCATTTGCCATGACTTCATTTGCATGTTCATCAAATATATCACATAAACCACTAAGATTATGATCAATGGTGAGTCTAGGCGTATGACCAAGGAGCACTATGAAAGGAGAGTATTTTGTGTTGGCTTGGATGCCACATCGATATCCAAAGAGTATTTTTGGTAGAAGTGAATCCCAATCCTATATGTTGGTAGTAGCCATAACTATGAGTTCATGCTTGATGGTCTTTATTAAACGCTCAACCATGCCATTGCATTAAGGCCAACCAGGGACAGTAAACTGATGTGTGATGCCATAATTCCAATAGATTTCAGCAAATTCCTTCACCCACTCACTACCATTGTCTATCAAAATGTACTAGGCATTCCATACCTACAAATAACCTCATCTTCCAAAAACTTGGCAATAGTGCAGGCGTCATGTTTCTTGACAAGTCGTGTTTCACACCATTTATAATAATGGTCAATAATAACAAGCACATCCTTATTGCCATTAATTGTTTCTGGTAATGGCCTAGCAGTGTCCATTGCAACACGATAAAACAACTCGCATATAGGAACACTCTTCATCTCCTCAAGGCTAGATCTCATGTTTCTAGATTACTTGGCTAACTTACACTTTTCACAAATCTTGATGAATTTCTTAACAGACTCAATTTTATCATGCCAAAAAAACCTGTTCTTTACCTTAGCAAGTGTCCGCATTTCCAATTTCTTCATGTATTTTTTCAATCAACAATTTTCATTTTGTAGGCCTAGGTACCACCAGGTTTTAGAAAAAAAAGTATCTTCCAAGCAATGGTACTTCATTACCCATTTCTTAGCCCTTTCTATGTTGGTAATGTCATAGAGTTCAATTTCCAGATGTCCACCAGTAATACCATTGACACATTGTCTTCCCATATACCCATTTGCCTTGACTGATCATCTTCATTTTGTCCCAATATTTCCACACTCTTACCCTTCTGTTTGTTTTTGGCTTTATCTACCATGGTTTGAACTTCAATAACCATTTTTTTGTATTCCATATGATTCATTAGAGGTAGTCCCTCTTTTGAAAGTGAATTTGTACTTTGTCCACCACCTTCACTCCCAGCATGATGTTCTTCAGCATCATTTACTTCTTGTTTAGTGTGTTGCAAAGTAAACATATTGATGCTAACCTCATTGGCAACATTACTCCTTGCAGGTAATGGTGTAATTCTTGGTTGCTCTTCTTGTTCCAGCACATCACTTCCAAAATCCTCATCCAGCTATAGAAAACCAACAGGATTTCGACTTAATGCATCAACATTCAAGTGTTTGCTTCTTGCACAGTGAATGATCTTAAACTAAAAATCATGTAACAATGCAATCCAATGGCCTCTCCTACCATACGCATTTGAAGCAGTGGCTAACCACTCCAAAGGTTTGTGATCTATGCATAACAGAAATGGGGTTTGGTGAAGATATTGCCTGAAATACATTATGCCCCAAATGAAGATAACACTTTCCCTCCATAGGATGAAAACGACGTTGGACTAGAGATAAGCCCTTGCTTGCATAAGCAATGACTTGCTTTTGCTTTCCAAATTTTTGTGACAAAATAGTTCCAACGCCCTTTATTAACTAGTCAACATCCAAGATAAATGATTTGTTGAAATCAAATCTAACGAGAACATGTGCTTTTACAAGCTTCCTTTTTAATGCAACAAAAGTTGTTTGGCATATGGGCGTCTAAAGAAACTTGCATTTTTTCTTTGTTAAAGCAAACAATGGTTCCGCCATCTTTGCATATCCAGTAATGAACCTCCTATAGTACCTTGTCAACCCCATAAATGCCCTAACATTTGTGGTTATATTGGGTGTGGGAAAATTTTGGACTGCTACTATCTTCTTGGGTTTGGTTTGAGATCCGACACAATCCACAATATGTCTGAAAAAGGTAATATTCTTGGACCCAAAACAACATTTGTTAAGGTTCAATTTGTAATTAACCTTTTTGAATTTTTGAAAAACCAACCGGATGTGACATAAATGTTCATTCCATGTTCCACTGTGTATGTTGACATCGTCAACAAACACCTTCACAAATTGGTTAATCCATTCTTTGAATATGTAAGCCATGGTTCATGAAAATGTACTAGTGGTGTTTTTTAGTCTAAATGGCATAACATTCCATTCATATAAACGTGACTTGGTGATTATTGCTATTTTCTTCACATCATGAAGAGCCATCGGAATCTGCTAAAACCCTGACTACAAATCAAACATTGAAAACCATTTGGAATGTTGTAATTGATTCAAAACATCCTCAATTACGGGCATGGGAAAAGAGTCTCGCCTTGTTTGAGAATTTAGTGGGCGATAATCTCCAAAAAATCTTTAGTTACCATCTTTTTTCATTAGCAAAGTTACTCTATAAGCATATTTTTATGCATTTTTGTGCATCTTCCCCAAATCCACTAATGCTTGTATTTGCCGATTAACTTGAGCTTCCTCCCAATAGGACAATCGTCTAGGCGTCATACGGTAGGGAGGTAGTCCACTTGGGTATCAATAGAATGTTCTCTTACAAAACATTGCCCCAACTCCCCTTTGTGCCATGCAAACACTTCCTGGAATTCCTCCAAAATATCCCACAGCTATTTCTGTTGTTCTTCATTCAAAGACTCATCTAGTCTTATCTTGTTCTTGATTTGGGTCCACCTATTACCTCCCTCAATTAGATCATGAGATACCTGGACCAAATACAAATGCACATTGGGTTCAATGTTTTTCCCCAATCTTTGCTGCATCTGAGCATCTTCTTCTATAGTTGCACATTTTATCCAATCAGCATAATCATCATCCTCAAAGAACAACCCCTCAAGAATGTTTTGATGTTGTTCTTGTAGTGTCAAATCCAAAATTTGCATAAGTGCTTTCTTTTCAATGATTAAATCCAACCCATGGTCCTTAAGCTCTTCAATCTTGTCTTCTAAGTTCAACAAGGTTTCTTGTAGGTCCTTCGTTCTCTTTCCTTCATATTCTATGATATCCTTTTTATAAAAAGACTAGTCATTGAAATCATCAGAATCTAATGAACCCAACAGATTAACCTAGTCATTAATCTGAAGTTGTCCCATCTCTTTGTTAAATGGCTCTTATTAGATATTGCATTTTTCTTTTTCAGATCTTTCAAGCACTTGTAACATGTTCACTACATTCAGTGGTAGTACTTCCACTTCCATTCTGGGTTTGTTGGGAGCTTGTATGACGCCTTTTTCCACATCGACGACTATTCTTATCTTGATGAGGAAATCCAATCCAAGGAGCAAATCATAATTGTCAGTGTCAACCACAAGGAAGATCATTTGACATATGATCCCTCCCACTTTTACTGGAAGTTCTGTAATCCTTTTTAGTGCTTGTGTCACTATACTAGAGGTTGTCTTATAAGTTTTATGGCTGGCCACTAGATGCATTATGCCAAGCTCTCTAACAACATTGGTTGCCATGACTGACATAAATGCCCCAGTATCCACCAAGCCTTCAATCGTTGCCTGATTGATCTCTATTGCCAAATGCAATGTTCTACTGCAATGTATTTTGTTGACATTAACCTTCCTGATGGTAAGGGTTGAATGAATTACAACTATTTGACTTCTCTGTCCTTCAACATCCTTTTTCCTTCTAGCTAGTTTAACTAATCCTTCTAAATACTCTAGTTCTCCTGGAATTATAGGAATGGTTTCCATGGGAGTTAAAAGATATCTTTCCTTTGATGAAGTGAGAAAGAATCTTAGATTTCACAGTTGCTTTAAAACCCATGTTCGTTCCCCTTTGTTCTCCTTGAGCAATCCCCTTTTCTTGTTCTTCTGTTGGGTTGGTATACTACATGTAATCTCCTTTTTGGGATTCTTACCCTGGAAAAGATATGTTAGTCCCCTCCACAAATACGGTTTAATTCTATAAGAGTAACTTCTTCATCATCAACCAAAACTTCTAGGAAATTTGTGGTGAGGCAAACCCTTTGCAAATTTCTTGTAACACCTATCTTCCATATGCCCTAATCCAAAACAGAAAGAATATTTCAGACCACAATTGTCAATCTTATGCCCACCTTCGCACTTGGCACATTTTGGCCTTGTGTCTAGAATAGCCAAAGAATGGCCTATTGAAAAAACTTATCCAACCTTTCATAATATTTTTGAACCCTTTCCTTTGGTTATCTTTTGATGGCATCCAGTTTGATTATGATGTCATCAGCGTCAATATTGCCATATTTCTGCACTATCCAAGTACGTAGTTTTGTCGAATCAGTAGGTGCAAGATTCAATTTCTTGAACCATTTTTTGGCCCTCCTTTTTAGGTTCAATTTGATAATTTTAAACAATTTATCAACATTCAAATCCCGGACTTCTACCGCCATTGTGAGTCTTTCAGCCTAATCATTTACATCCTCATGATCTCATCCCTAGAACAACTCATCCTGTTTAAAGATTTACCTATTGTTAGTATTTTGTTGCAGGTATTTGTTCTACAACCATCCTTTTCTAGGTTGTTGTTAGTTCTATTGCTATAACTTATATTACTTCTGGCTTCACTGATCTAGATAAGGCTCCTCTGCCATTCATTAGATTTTGCCCTAGTTTTCAATTAGATTGTTGTTTGAATGTAGAATTTTAATAGTCATATGTTAATGGCTATGTTCCCAACCTCAGCTAATCAGGATCAAAACCAATGATCCTAGTAGCAGCTAAATCAATGACATTTTAGAATAAGAGTACCAATAAGTTCTCTACAAAATTTTAATTCCTCACAATAGTAATGCTCAACTATACTTTGTGGCTCATAACATAGATAAGATTTTTATGCTACTCCAACATATTTGTCTAATTCTTCAAGGTTGGATTATCAGTCCTTGATCACAAAAGGAAATTGGATTATTTTCCTTTTGGCATTAGATCTAAAATCATAACATCAAAGGGAGGGTAGAAGAGTAAAAATTTGCTCATCTGTAGAATCCATTTGCCATCGTATCCCAAAGTGGTCATCATCAAATGCCCTCCATGTCGCAAGCCCACTTTGGGATAAGTGTGAGGATGAAACTCACACCCCCAAAAGTGGGAAGTTAGAGTCCTCCGGGACTCCCAAAAACTCAGAGCTCGAGTTCAAGGGTCAAAACACCTTGCATTGAGGTGTTCTTTATATCAATGGAAAGTTCTTGAAGTGTAGATGCCCAAAATGGCCTCGCATGTGCCATTTGGACATCTACAGCCCAAGTTATGGGCAAAAGAAGGGCCGGGAGTCAAACTAGCAGTTTGACTCCCGACCACTAAAAGTCGGGAATCGACCTCTTCCTGACATCCGCTGAAGGAGTGCGACATGGCGTTGGAAAGCTCTCACGAAGAGCTACAACTTTGGTTTAGACCTCACTTCAATCGGAGGTTGAAGCCGGGAGATATGAGCTCCCAAAGTCCCGGGACTCCAACCCGGGACAATTTCGGGACTCCTCTTTGGGAGTCCCGGGAAAAAGAGCCATTTGAGTGTAGCCTCCAGCGAGAGTTGCAGAGAATACTATATGGGGGAAGGTGGTGGCTTCCCCCGAGTCTGGGCCGTGGTGAGTCAAGTGAGTCCAAGTGCCCGTGGCTTGTCCCAACACCCAAGGGTGTTCTCGAATGTGAACTAACCCTCTTGTGGTTGGTTTTGGATGCAGATTCGAGTG
>Ga0209611_10007264_pt1 | contig 17814 bp, 11 predicted proteins | sample S1TSphgellanicum_3_FD_187693 | JGI IMG/M metagenome (GOLD analysis project Ga0209611, IMG submission 187693) | Host-associated microbial communities from peat moss isolated from Minnesota, USA - S1T2_Fc - Sphagnum magellanicum MG (SPAdes) (version 2) | ecosystem: Host-associated > Plants > Peat...
TTGCCATTATATACATGCTCTAAGGACAATCCACCATTTGAACGAATGGGGTTCCTATTAGTTAAATATGTGGATGTATTAACAGCCTATGTTCACAAATAGGCCGAACAATTTGATTACATTGCCATGCTTCTTATTCATTCCAAGATTGTCTTATTTTTTCATTCTATTATGCCATTATGGTGTGGTGTTTCAACGGTCATCAATTGTCTCCTAATGCCATTTTCCTCACAAAAATAGTTGAATAGGTTAGACAAAAATTCTCCACCTTGATTAGTTCTCAACATTCTGATTTTGTTTTCTCCATCCTCAATCATACTTTTGAGATTTTTGAATTTTTCAAAGGTGTTGCTTTTGATTTGCATGAAGAAGGTCCATGATTTTCTACTAAAATCATTACTAAAAACCACAATGTACTTGGACCCTTCAAGAAATGCCCCTAGAAATGGGTCGCATAGGTCAAAATGAATTAATTTATTCTCCTTGTTGACCTAGTTGAACTATCCTTTGGAATTCTTGCCTTGTGTTGCTTGTTCATCATGCAATTTCCACAAACATGCGTGGTCATTGGAAGTCTTGGGATCCAATAGCTCTTCCTAGCTTTGACATTATGTGCAATCCTTGGAAATTCAAGTGTCTAAGTTGTCGGTGCTAGAGATTGACTATTGATCTTTCTTCAAACATCATGAACAAAGGAACTTGTTGTCAATTTGAATGAATTTGTTGTTGACAAACTGAATGTTTGTATAATCCATTTGTTTGGTTTTGAAATTGTTCCACTAACACCCTAGTCGAGTTTTGTGCATTCAAAACCCAACATTTTTTTGCACCAAACATAATGTAACAACCCTTATTTGTTATGGAGCCTACAAATAATAAATTATTGGTCACTCTGACACTAAGAGCACATCTTCAATTTACTTAATTCTTGAATCATGGTTGAATAGGACGCTACCTTTTTTGGTGACTGAGTGGCATTGTCCTTTAGCTGATTTTATTATGGAAACTCTTGTTATTCTCAACAAGTCTAGTCACATGCCTAGAAGTTCCTAAATTGCAATATTAATCTCAATCAAAGCATTTTGATTTCAACATCATGAAATATGAATTATAATTGGCTTGATCTTTCAACTAATCCTGCACTTAAATGTAGCTTATGTGTCCAAAGTTGTCACCCTCTTAAATTACATATTTTTGGTGGATTGTGGAGTCCATAATCATTACCACAACTTCAAACATTTTTGGCAACTTTTTTCAATCAGTTTTAGAAATCTTAATTTTTTGAAACTCACCTCCCATGGCATTGACCAAAGGTCTTTCTTCACCATTTTGCTCTTGTTGTGAAATGTATGGTCACTATTTTGCACAATGTCCCAATTCATAACAATGGTTGCAACACCTTAGGCGTCTTCGTGATGGCAAGCCACACTCTTTGGATTGAATTTGTTGACCTTGGTCTCAATTGTTGTGCCCCAACATGTTCATGGAATTGAACGCATTAAATCCTCCCTTTCAAAAAATTTCTTCATCTTGTCTAAGAAATGATTTTCCACCTTTGAAATTTTTGGTGCCACCTTTAAAATTTCTTGTTCCACTTCTAAAATTTCCGATTCCACCTTTGAAATTTTTGGTTCCGCTTTTGAAATTTCCAATCCTCATTGACGCACTCCCAAGCTTCTCAATGGACTCAACTGTGAGTTTAGACTGAAGACAGCGGAAAAGCAAGGAGTTGGGGCATGCTCCCTGGCTCGTAGCACTTGGGGGGGGGGGGGGGGGTAGAGGGGCGTGCTAGAGCTTCAGGATGGGACTAGGAAGAGTGACAAACATCAACTACTCACACAGACCTGCACAAAACCAACACAAGGTGGTTAGTGCATAGTTGAAGCACTTTTGGTGCTAGGACAAGCCATGGGTAAACTCAGACTCACAAGACTCACCACGGCCTGGACTTGGGGAAGCTACCACCTTCCCCCTTATAGTATATTTTGTGCCTTTCCACGAGGCCCACATCCAAATGACTTTTTTGTCCTAGGACTCCCAAGTGGGAGTCCCGAAATTGCCAAAATCGAAATTCCCGTGACTTTGGAGCCCCATAACTTTGTGCGCAAACCTCTAATAGCAACGAGGTCCAAAGCAAAGTTGTAGCCCTTGTCAATAGCATTCCAACGGTATGTTGCACGCCACCTGCACACCAGGAAATCAAGTTGATTCCCAACTTTTAGTGGTCGGGAGTCAAACTGCCAATTTGACTCCCGACCTTTCTTATGGCCATAACTTGTGTTTCAAATGTCCACATAGGTGATGCAAGCCCATTTTAAACAACTACGTTTCAATATCTTTTTAATGATATAAAGAACTCCTCGAGCCATTGGGTTTGACCCTTGCAATCACTCTCTGAACATTTGGGAGTCCACTGGCACTCAAACTCCCAACATGGGAGTTCACTTGGGAGTGTGAGGGTTCTTTCCCTCACACTCTTTTGCACTCCCGGGGCATGAGAATGCGACTCCCGGACTTAGTTTTGGCTCGCACCTTTGCAAGCCTTATGCCTTGGTCGTGAGCCTAAGGCTAGGTCGTGACACTCACCAACAAAACTTCATTTTCATTAAGTCTCCAAAATGTACCTCCCTCCTTTGTTCCTCTAACATGAATTTTCCCATCAATTTCTCAAGACCCGGTAATTCATCTTGAACAATTATTGACTTGATGATTGGTTCACAACTTTGCAAAAGAACATTCATGACAACATGAACCACGTCAGTTTTGTCAATAATTTTTCCATCGAAACAAGATTGGTTGTTGTCGCCTTAATTGCTTGCATGAAGTCATTCACCCGAGTCCCTTCCTCCATTTTCATGGAGTGAAATTTGTTTGTGAGGTATAACGTTTGAGTTGCATTGTGACTTTCGAACAAGTTCTTCAACATTCGCCATATTTTTGTTAGTTCTAAAAGATCTTCTGCAATTGGGATCAGATTATCCTTGATTATTATGATCAAGATAATTAGGACTTTGTCCTTTCTGGATTGTAGTAAAGTCGCATCTTTTGTTTGTTATACCTTAGCTGTAATTGTTTGTTGTGTTGTTGCATCTTCCTATACCCCAACCACTTCTTCAACTACTCCTTCATTTCAACCAATGGCTTGTGCATGAACAATGGGATGCATTGGTACCATTGTTACTACGACCGGTTCCATTAGGCAAACCAATTCCCATAGTCCTTGTCACAATAGTTGACAAACCTTGACTTTCCAAATGTTATAATTACTTGCTTTTTCAAGCTTGTTCACCTTGGAAAATTGACATGGAAAATTGACTTTCATTCATGATTCTAAAACAAGTGATTGCTTATGTAGCTTATTATTAGTCTATCACTAATAAAATTCTATATAGCAAAAGCAAAATCTCTTTTGTAACACTCCATTAATTAAGCACTAGCAAAATAAACATTTTCTTTTGGAAAAAACTTAAGATTCAAGCATGTAATCATTTTGATACCATGTAGAAAATGCAAAGCTTTATTATCTTCAAAGCACTTACATGAACAACAACAACATGGAATGGGATCCTTATTATATATATGTCCGTAGTGATCCTACATGTAGTGGTGGTAATGGTTGGCGATGATGGTTGGCGGTAATTAATTAAAAGAAAAAGAACTAACTACTACTAATAACTAATACTTGAACTTATCTAACTCTTCATGTAACAAGTACTACCTTTTCAGTTTCTAGAAAGTCACATGTCCCCATAACTCACAAAGAGTCAAATAAGAAATATGATTAGGATTGTTAAATAATTATCTTACAAAAAGTGGGTGAAATAAGAAGAATGTAGACTTAACCAATGTTAATCCATGTTTTTGATACTTTAATCAGAAGTGGATATATGCCACTTCTAAAACATGTGCATTAAGTACATACAAGGAGCAAAAAACCTTGAAGAAAATGCATGTATCAACTTTCTTAACCTTTTATACAACATTCAACTTGTAATCCTTGAACCCTCTTTGTAATGATCAGTTAATTTCAAACTTCCATTATAATTCCTATAACACATCCATATCAAGAAATAGTCCAAGAGAAATATGATCCAGATTTGATGAGTTTAGAACATTAAGATCATATCCACTTAGGATAACGTACACTTGGTTGTGGATCACAAAACTAGCTTTGGAATGGCAGGACTTCCTTCTTCAAACTTGATCTACCAGGATCATCCAATTCCTATCTATGTATGAGAGTCTTTGCTTCTAACATGACACTCTTGCTGTCAAAACCAATGGAGTAAGCACATGCATCTAAGCAACAAAAAATTATGGTTTTAGTTTTTACTTGTCAAATTCAATTTATACAAACTTGAACCCAGGTAAAACTTTGCACCCTCTTTTGCATAAAAAATGACCAATTGCAACACCTTCTTCAAATCATTAATAATTAATATCTAAGTAATAACTAATTAACTAACTTATTATTAAGTTATTAATTAAAATTTCTTAAATAATAATAATAATATCAATATTAATTAATTAATGTTGATTAATTAACCATAATTAACTAGCCAACAAGTTAGTTATAAATAATTGATTAATAGTTCATATAGAAACAAACAAATAACTAATATATTGAATAATTATTAATGATTAAATATTAACTATAAATACTAAGTATTAACTATTAGTTATCAACTAATTAATAAGTAGGTAACTTATGTTAGGTAGGTTGGTAACCTAGGCTAGATAGGTAGGTAAACATAAGTAGATAGGTTGGTAGCTTAGGCTAGGTATATAAACAAGCATATATAGGTCGGTAGGTAGTTATTTTGCATAAATACAAATTAAATACAACTTTATAGATACACTAATGGAAACATACCCTCATTATAAGCCTAATGAAAATAGCAAAACTACACATACTTTTTAAAAGTTTCCTAATACACCTATATATATCATTAAGGACTATGTTGACACCCTAGTGGTGCAACTAAATTTGGTTCCATTTACAACTATTGGGACATATGGGCATGATCATGGATGAAAACAATTTTAGAATGTATGATGAAGAAGTCATTAGTAACAAATCATATTGTAGCATAGTTGCAAGAATGGTCAAGCATGCAAAATAGTTGTAAAGACAATTAAAACTAGTTGTAATGACAATTAGTTGCACTGCATGACGATTTCTAATGCCCCATTTTCGGTTGATGCCTTTACTAGCACAAGAAGGTAGGAATCCCTTGTCCGCTTCACACATTTGCAAAAGGTATTCTATATCTAGCTCCCTAGCACCCCCATGTGGTCTAAACAACGAATTTAATGTTTGCACACAATGTGCCATGCCTTTGAATATTTTCCCATGTGAGTTTTTCAACTTGGATGTTCCCTTGTGTGAGGCCTCTACAATGCTACACATGGGTGCAAAAACATTCGGGGGCAAATTCGAAAAAACCCCACACAATCATGGCGACGTGACTTGTGGGATACCAACGAAAGTCGACACTCACATAATTGCAAATGTGTTGGTTGCATTTTGGGGGATTTATTCTAGTGACCAAAGGAGGATTTGGAGAGTCAAAAGATGTCATTTCAATCCACAACATACACTATTTTGTCACAAACCTTATAGGACCTAGAGCATTTTACACTAGAGATGGAGCATGAACAAATGGCAAAACTAGTATTATTCTCATCTCAACCACCACTAGTTGATGTTCCATCTTAAACAAAAGTACACATTTTTATTCACAACCAATATGTGGAATGATAATGGATGATGAATAGGAAGTTGAAGTTAATCTATTGTAGGATGTTGCATAAGTTTCTTAGCAAGAGTAGACATTCAGGCTCTTGTAATAATTACGTTTTTTTCATGAAGGATTTTGAGGATGGAATTTAAAGTAAAGTGGGGTCATGTTAAGGGAATAGGTAGGCAACATAAAGAATGGACATGTAAGTATAATAGGACTAGATAAGTAAGCAAGTTGATATTGGATAGGTAGGCAATTTGGCAATTGGTTCAGATGGGGATAGAAGGTAGGTTTTGAATTCTTGTTGTTTCAAATGGGGTTTTGGAAGGAAATGGGGCCACATTTCCCCTCATCACTATTTTGGTTATGTATAATTTTTCTTTGCAAGTTTTGATGTTTTGAATGCATTGGTTTGTGTGTGTTAAAACAAGTACAAATTGTGAGTAAGAAACTAAAAGGATTGAAGGTTTGCATAACAAGATCTAATTAATACCTATAGGTAGAATACCTGTCAAGACTATAGTGAAAATGTTGTTAATAAATCTAAAAACCAAGAGTTTATTCATCATTTTTATGCTTTATTTTGAACATGTTTTTCATAGAATTAGAAGGCATGTACTTATCACCTACCTACTTATCTACTTAAGTGCCAAAGAAGAATTGATAAAATGCAATATTAACAAACTCATCAAACAATGTATTCTTTACAAAACATGTCACTTTCACTCATTGATTATTGTGAAACATGTTGTAAAACATCTTGCAAAAGAAAACATATTGTAGATCAATTTTTTGGTTTAAAGGATCATGATTTTAACCTTTTAGAAATCAACATTAATGATTTGTGAAATGTTCCTTTCCATTATAATGGTTCTTTACAATGTGTCAATTTTTTTTGGTTAACCCTACAATTGTATGTCAACCATCTAATGCTCAATGGAAGGAAGTAAACATGACAAATAACAAATGCTTTAACTACAACCAAATTTCTTTTTTTCGTTGAACCCCCTCCCAACAAAACATAGTTGGTATATTTTTCATTATGAACCAAATGTCAATCATAATATGTGATTACAAAAAGATCAATTACAAGGTGATTCTTTTATTTGACCTAAACAAATATATATATGCTTGAAATAACAAAACCTTATTTTATACCAACTATAATTTTGTAAAATTTTGATGCAATACCATCTAATTGCCATTAAAACAAAAGTAAAACCACATAGTCCAAGTAGTACTAACTTGAATACTTTTTGGAATAGCTTTTTGGAAAGTTGAAGATTAGAATATAATTATGAACTTTGTGGATTTAGATTTGTAAATTGCCCTTCTTGCATCCCATGTACCTTACAATATAAATAATTGTTATTTGTTAGCTCTATTATTAACATGGTAAATGATTGCAAACAATTTAAAAAATAATGTTAACAACATTTTAAAATATGACCATGGATTTGCACTAGCATAGAGAAATGAATGAGAATACATGTAAAAATCTAAGCCTTTTATATTGAAAACCCAAAAAAATGTTATTTCACACAATTTGCATAAAGCTATTGGATTTCACATTTGAATGAAATTTTGCGCAAAAATAAAACTGCTAATGACCTTTTTATTTGTTACACTTAATTATTATTTCTTAAAATCACTTCCATTATTTGATTTACATTATATTGTACAAATCATGCATGTATTTTGCTATTAGGAGTTCATTTGACTTTAATGGTTGATGCATTTGTTATACTTAACAAACAATAAATGTTATTGTAATAATTTTTTTTAAAAATGTAGTACATTTAACATATAAACTTTATCTAAATTATACATATTGTCATATTTATTATATGTCGTGTTGATATTTTCAACATACTAATCAAAGTAATTTAGATCGTATTATTTACATGAATTTATTTTATTTCAAAATATAGTTATCTATATTTGTTATACTTTTTTTTATGTATTCACCATACTTATCAAAGTATTAGATATTATAATCTACATATTTTGAACTTTATTGTATTATGAATTAGATATATAATATGTTGTTACTTGTTGTATTTATTACATTATGTTGTATGTTACCAAAGTTTTAGATCTTAATATTTACATTTCTTGTAATACATTGCACTACAGCCAAATGCATTATATATAGAAATATGCTTACTTTTATTGGTTATATTATGTTGATGCAATCAACATATTTATTAAGCAACTAAAAAAAATATTGGATGTACAATGTTGAATTACATCTTGAAATAAATACTAGTAAATAATGTCAATTTGTGATTAAAAAATAGTTACAAATGATGGGCACAAAATTAGCACCTTCCTAATGCCTTTACCTAAGTCACTCCCCCTTGCCCTCTTGAAGAACATCCAAGAGGTGTCATAGTTTGGTAATCACCCTTTTAAACCTCTTTTATCCCAACTCTTGGTTAACACAATAACATCAATATAGCAAAATCTACTGGAAAAGTTATGGCAAGGTCATTTTAGGTATCTCCGCCTTTATCCTCTGCTTAAAATAATTTAACCAACTTAATGCAAATGTCTAACCTTCTACTTAGTTGGATTCCCACACCCTCCCTTTTGATTTAAATCTTAACATGTCCTTGTTTAGTCCAGACAACAACCTCATTAAGAAAAATCAACATGGTGCAATTTCAACATTTTATAACATGACACTTGGACAAAGCAAATTTTGGATAGTAGGAAGAATTTTGGATTCAAATTAATTTTTAATTGAAATATCATCCATGATGATCACAACCATCCATGATGATTGTTCAATTCATATGTATCTAGATTGTGACACATGATGCAATCAAAGTTGCCACATGGCATATTGATTGAATTTTGGGAAAATAAATTAAAATAAATATTTATTTACATAGGTAGGTAGGTAAGTAAAATTAAGTGTGTACCGAGGTCGGAAGGTAGGTAAGTAGGTAAGAAGGTAGAAAGGTAAACGAATTAAAAAGTAACTATATAAATATTTTTATTTTATTTATGTTTTGCCTTTAATGTTAAGCTTCTTTGAGCTCATCTTAAATGACACATAATTTTTAGTGTGAAATCAAAAGAAAATACACCTTCTTTATATACTTTGAAAGGTGACATTAAAAAACAAAACATATAGGTTAAATATTTAATTGCACATTAGTTGCAAATTTAGTTACAACGATTTTTATTTTTTCCCACAATATTTGTGCTTGTTTTTAATTTTGTAAATAACACATTAAAATAAGAAATAAATAACTAGCTGACTAACTAATTACCTACCCACCCACTCACCACTCACCCACTCACAAAACAACCTAGTATTTATTAATCTTAATTATCTTAATAATTTTAGAAATAACATTAATCTTTATTTCATAGATTCCAATAACTAATCTATCAATGCATAGTAATAATTAAAAATTAAAAATATTTATTTCAAAAACTTTTCTTAACATCTAATTAATTAATCAATTCATGAACGAATTCTCAACATTAATAGTATTAAGACAATAATATTCAATATTCAATCAGTTTAATAATAACTAGACAATTTAATTTGTGAAGAATTTATTATTTATTTTTCATTGGCTAACTAAATATTTACTACTTAGTAGTCATTAGTTATTAACAATAATTCTTATTAATTAGTTAACTCAGATTATTGAGATATTTCAGAATTAATCAGATATTCTAGAATTATTAAATAAATAATACTCAGATACATGATTATCTAAATAAATAGTCAAATGTTTACTTTATTGAACTAATTATTCAGTATAATTAGTTATTTCATAGTAATTAAGTATGAAATATTAAGTAATAACTAATAAATTACCAAAAAAATCATTCAATGACAAACATAAATATATAATGTCTTTTTATAAACCTATTTATATTTTGATATTTAAAAAAAACTTAATTAACTAACTATTATTACTTATTTTTAACTAATCAATTGATTAATATTGACGCGCTCCCAAGTCACGGGGTGAAACCCACTTGAGGGTTTCACAAAGTCAAGTTGCGAAAATTGTGATTTAGTAGCACGCTCCTGGCTTCCAACTCTAAAAAGAGGTAGAGGGTCGAGTTGGGAGCCCAGGGATTAGACTAGGAAGAGGGACTAATTTAGCTCGTGTGAATCTGCATCCAAAAAAACCAACCACAAAAGGTTAGTTTAGCATTCAGGACACCCTTGGGTGTTGGGACTTGCCACGAGCACTTAGACACACAAGACTCACCACGGCCCGGACTCGAGAGTAAGCCACCACCTTACTCCCTATAGTATTATCTGCGGCTGGTCGCTGAGGCTACATCCAAATGGCACATTTTGTTGGGACTCCCGAAATGGGGTCCCGAAACTGTCCCAGCTGGACTTCCGGAACTTTGAACGGCCATAATTCCCAATTGTGAAGTCTGATCGTGACGAGGTCTAAACCAAAGTTGTAGCCCTTGTCGAGATCTTTCCAACGCCGTGTTGCACTATCAATTAGGACATTGGGAAGAGGTCGATTCCCGACTTTTAGTGGTCGTGAGTCAAACTGTCAGTTTGACTCCCGGCCCTTCTTTTGCCCATAACTTGGGCTGCAGATGTCCGAATGCTCAATGCGAGGCCATTTTCGATATCTACGTTTCAAGACCTTTCCAATGACACCAAGAACACCTCAATGCAAGGTGTTTTGGGCCTTGCTGTCGAGCTCTAAACATTCGGGAGTCCTGGAGGACTACAAACCTCCGGCTTTTCCAAGTGTTGGGCTTCACCCCACACTGGCCTAAACACTTGGCCAAAGTGGGGTTGCGACAAATATGAGTAAATCATGAATAATGATTTATTTTTGTATCAATATATGATCTAATATTTAATTAACCAACTAAAAGTTTTGAAGTAAATAATAGATATTAATTGATTATTTTATTATTTAAGATATAATTAAATAATTAAATATCTTTATTTATATTAAGTAATCAATTATTTGATAATAATAATTCATCAAAAATTAATTTTCAGTTAATAATGATTATATCATGTTAATATGATCTTGCTATGATAATTTACTTGTACTTTAATATAGATGGTATATTTTTAATGAACGAAAAAAAATCAAAATGATTTTTTTTCAATTTAAAATGCCCATATATGGGCTAATGTTTGTTTATTATACCTTGAATACAATTTAAATGCACCTTAATATGTTAAATATGCTTAAGAAGTGTCTAATATATTTTGAATAAAAGCTAAATAATATATTTTTAATGTAGTTTACAAAACTTTAGTGTGCATTAAATGTATAAACATACAATAATAAGTAACCAAGTTGTAACTGATTTTGCAACTAAACGAACATAAGAGCTAGGAATCTTGGATGAAAAATACAAAAAGCTAGTCAATATGGAAGGTTGTGCAATTTAGTAATCATGCATAGTCGCAAAAATAGTCATAAATTTTAAAAGATGGCCGTTAGTTGTGAAAATGATAAAACAATGTTGCAAATGATAGAAAATTGCATATAAATTGCAAATTGAATGGTTACATATTTCAAGATTTCTAATGGTGAAAACGTGTACATATTTTGCACTTGAATAAATTTGTAAATTTTTTAATTTAATAAACCAAGGTTTGGATTGTTTATGTTTGTTGTAGGTTACTATTTTTAGTTATATTGCTTATAAATGATATTGAATGTTATTAATAATAGATTTAAATTTACATTTATGTACATGTTAAATATGGCATGGTGCATTATTGTCTCCATCAAAATGTTAATGTAGCAATTAACATAAACAACATGTTACATCAATTTTAATAATTTTAACAATTGTTATATTTCAATTTCCATTTTTTTGAATGATTCAAAAAATGAAAATTTAACAAATCGATTCCTTATAAAAGAACTTTCAACAAAAGAATAAAAATGACAATTTTCTCATAAAAATTGAACATTCATTTTTTAATTGAATTTTCAATTTTTTACATCGAAAAAATATTTTAAATAAAATTTTCTTTGAAAAAAAATTATTTTCTTTATTTGAACCAAATCGTTTTTTATAAAAAAATTATTTAATTATGGTAATTTTGAAATGGTACCTTTTTCAAAGATTGAATTTACTTTTAATTGGTTTCTATTTTATTATGAAATTTTATTTCATACATTGATTCCTATTTTTGTGAAATTTTTACATATTATAAATATTACTTGTAAATAAATATAATAATTTTTATTGAAAGGATTTAATCTTTATTTATTTTTTAAAAAGTTTTTAAAAATCACATTGTCATATTTTTTTTGAATAATGGGGTCCATGGTTGCATTCTTGACATCAATAGAAAAATCTTTTAATGAGGTAATGTGCACAACTATTTTTTCATGATTTTTGAACAAGTATGAAGATGAAAAAATCAATTACAATGATTTTTGGCACTAAAAATAATTTTAAATATTAAAAAGTAAGTTTTATTTTCAAGGCCAATTATTTGGTGTAAGGTTTTGTTACATTTCAATTAGGTTTTCAAAATTATCATTAGTTTGTTAGGTTTTCAATATCATTAGTAATGTTTTTTTAAACATTTTTTGGCTCTTTTATTAGGTTTAAAAAATCATTAATTAATGTTTCTTTAAAATTATTCTGTTACATCTTTGTGAGCTTTTTAAATAATTAGTAATATCTTTTAACATCATCTTGTTGCATTTTTATTTGGTTTCAAAATAGTAATAACATTATTTTGTTCTATTTTTGTTAAGTTTCAAATTTGTAATGTCATTTGTTGTTTTAGGGATGTTTTGCTACAAGAAATATAGGTTGAGATTATTACATTCTTTTAATGTAACACCATTGATTTAAAATGATTTTACATGTAATATTTTAATTAATTCTATATCTCTTCAATAGAAAAGAAAATGAAAAAAACGATTTGTAAAGGAAAAGGAAGGGTGTTTAAAGAGGATTAGGTTTAGATGAAATGAATTTTGAGATACTAAGCTAATTCAAATGCATGTCAAAATGTGGAATTGATTAGTATATCAAATTGTAAAAAAAAAATGCAACATGGCAAGGTTCTTGGTTGGAGAGAGAGGTAGAAATACTAAAAAGCCAAAATTAAAAAATTCCAAAGGGAAAAAAAAAAACATTGTTACAAGGAAACAAAACTTATGGGGAACACACTAACATTTTAAATTCAAAGAATTTCTAACCACATTAAAGTTTGACAAGGTGATTGTCAAGTCATTAACCATGAAACTTAAACATTTATGACACATAAAGAAAACAAAAGTACCATTTAATCCTAATATTATCAATTTAATTAGCAAATTTTTAAAAAGTTACTAATTGATCTTCCACTCATTGATTCAACAACACACTGCATGCATTTTTGATAATCATACTATTTTCTTATTTTCCACAAGAAGCTCTTCATTTTGTTGAATTTGTTAAAGGTCTACATGGTAATGTAACTTTATGGTTAATATTTATTTTACAATTTATTTAGAGTTGCTCACAAATTCTCCTCAAACTATTTATGTGTAATCTTTGCATTTCATTTTCTGTTCTTATTTTAACAGATTTTTCAATTGTCTTAGACTTTTTTTCAAGACAATATACAAACCTATAATTCCTAAAGTAATCAACACATAAAAATACTTTTAAGTCTCAATGAAACAGGCTAGAAAATCGAACCCAAAACCAACCCAAAACCTAGAACTAGATAGTGATGATCTTGGCAACTATTTTCTTTTCTATTAATTAACCGAAATGTAAGAAAAAAATTTATTAACTAATACTAGCAACAATATCAACCAAAAACTACATGCATAGGGATATACCTAATCTATCAAAAAAGTATGTGAAATATTTGTCAACTTCACCGAAGTGCATAAAATAAAACTTTGCATTAAAAATGATTATCAACTTAGGAGTTACATACAAGACCTTAACTGAAGATTGACAATTATGACAATAGAAAGGTAAGATACAAAATTCCATTACACTTACGGTATATATTAAATTTGCCTTGATATTATTTAATTTGCATTTTTTGGTGCTTATGACAAAAATATTGTGGACACCAATTAATATTCAAAATTGAGACACCTGAACATTTTATGTTTAGTGTGGAACCACCCACAAGTTAGAATAATATTCACTGTGGTGTTTTTACTGTAGAATTGTGGCCATCATTACAAAAATGGCCATAAAATATGGGATCACACTCCATAAACTGATTTGGGTTTTGGAAATGAGGACACCTCATGATTTTTCAGAACCATTGTTGCATAGGTCGTGACAAGTTGGAACTCCAAAGAAAAAAGATTTCATCCTAGTGAACCTCAATCGTGGTCACTTCACAGAGCTAATGATCAAAAAGGTGAAACAACCTTTGAGAAGGCATCCACAAGCTTGCAGTAAAATCTTCACAACATTTTGGAAGAGAACATGACAATGAGTATGGATATCATCTTCATCAAAGAGTCGCTTCAGTATTGGAACATCACCTGAATAGGAGTGACAAGCTGCCATGACAACCCACTGACTTTATTGGCTTCAGGAAAACCATTATACAATCATCCGCATCCTCCTGAGTTTCTGTCGCATTTTCTGGAAGTAGAGGAAAGACTCAGTCCATGATGTTGGCTCGCACCCCAGAGATTACAGGGGAAAACAAGTCTTATGAGAACACACAGTTTGATGTCATCAAGTCTAAGCTACAACAAGTGGTACATGGAACTCGAAACATGAGTATATGAGTAACAGATCAAGACACATATATTCAATCACATGTCACAAAAATGAAATGAATTGCATTACCTTCAACCCCCAAAAAAGAGTTCAAATCCAACACTATTTCCTACAAAAGGTTGGCAACATCTAAAAGCTTTGAGTCCTTTCAGACATCTACTTGGAGGGCCCTATTGACATTCTTCAAGGATCTGTACAATAGCATCACTTAAATCAATTTGCAACCCATTCGAAGTGTATCCTTGCCGGGCTCCAGGGTTTGTTGAGTTCTCATCTAAATTACAATGCCATAATTTTACCCCTGAAGTGATACACATATTCAGAACCAATTCTCTCTTTTGAACAAATTGAACTGTGTTTCTGATGTGACCATGTCCCCATACTCATTTCCTGCAAAAGTGTCAGGAGACACACCCAACCATGTACAGAAGAAAACCACCTGATTTCCTGACCTAAATCCCTAAGGATACATCAACTCTTGCACAAAACTTTTGGCATAATTTGTTTGTCCCTGCATGCAGATTCCAAGAGTGAACCCTTCACATGAAAGCTGACCACCGTGAGCCTTTCACCCTGAGTGCCAGCACTACATCAATGCTATCAACTTGAAGGGCTGGTTGCTCAAGTCAAGCTTCTTACTTTTTCAGTATGATCTCACTCACCCTGGAAATACATATTCCGCCACCAATCAAGAACCCTTCCTCAGATGTTTCAACTTATTCTCGAGCTCCCCTGACTGTCCACATTCACAAGCCAGGCTAAGGCCTATCATACATTTACACAGTCCAGAAGTAAAATCTCAGAGAAACATTCACACAACAGAAACTAACAAAACATCCATTGCAAAATGATGAGAATCTACAAAAGTTGGAAAAAACAGTGTCATTGCCAGCCTTTGTGATGCTGGTGCCTCTCAAATGAACCTTTTACAAAGACTCCTCAAACTAGAGTTTTCTCTAACGAAAAACCTTACCAAAATCAGAGGTCTCAAGAGCACACATTAAGACAAGCTGCAGAGTTGAGAAAGTTTACATCATTTCAAACAGCAAATACTCAAATTATAGCAAAACACATAAGCAGAGAATCTTACACGGTGCATGGACATCAGGATGTCAGACCCTCCCAGAAACTCACCATCTACATAGACTTGAGGAATAGTCGGCCAATTACTGCATAGAAAAACCAACAAGTCACATTAGGCAATCATCAGACTTCTCCTAGTTTTTCATGATCTTCTTAAACAGACTCAATGCACCCCTTCCTATCCTCCAGTCAACACTACTTCCTTCCTTTCTTGTTAAGTGCAGAAACTCATTAGTATGATCCAAGTGAAGGAGGAACAAGGGTTGAAATTCCTTAAACCCATACTTCTTGCAATTTCACATCTTCCTAGCCTCTTTGCCTACTTCAGTGCCTATAATCACCCACTAACTGCATGAATGATCTTCTGACCAATACACTTTACTACTAATCAACCCCAATAGGCAGGATCCCTTAAGTTCCTTACTAAAAAGGCAAACTTTGAACCCATATATGTCAGAGTTTCACTAGAGGAAGAAATACTCATCAACTCAGGCTCCTATTAGGCTGGGCAGCTGTAATGTAAACTCATACAAATAGACTTCCAAGTGGATCTTGGGTAAATGCATTGGATCCACCCTCTGGCGTACAAAGATCAATCAATTTGCATCTAGTATACCTAAGTACCTGAAGGTTTTGATGCCTTCTCTAAGTTCCTGGTCTGTTAATACATTTCTTGACTTGTACTTTACCCCTGCACTTCCCCACTCCCAAGGTCTGGTTAATGTGACAAGGACAAGAGAAGACCGTTTGCTCGATTGATCATTGTATTGTGTCTTTCACAAAAGAATTGATCCAAAGATATAAAAGTTGAACTGAGTATGAGATGAAACTCACCATAGCCATCCAAAATCTTGCAAACCATAGAGCTGAAGCCACATTCAGGAGCATCTGGAACCCCCTTCATGTACACCATCACTGAATTGTCCTTGATGTCCTACATCCCCATACAGGCAAGTGTCAGACCTAACATAACCTGCACAACTTGCTTATCTCTGTCACTGAGACAACAACAAAAACAACAAAAAGTGTTGTCAGCTTACCTTTTCTATAAGTTCATGCACCGAAGGCACTGATGCAGAGTCCCTATGTACAGGTCTGAAATCATCATGTGAGTCTGTGTCCTCCCCTACTGCCTTTATTCCTGCTCGCTGTATATACAAAGCACCCCCTGCAGGCAGGAGAAAAGAAGCATGTTCCTCTCAAAACTCATTGCAAGGACTATTCAAAGTTTAGGTGCCCAACAGTCAAAAGCTGCCTTCAACACCTAATTACATGCTACTTCTTCACATCACTAATTTTTCCACTGGACTTTGTTTGGCCTTATTACCAAAATGTTATGGGCCATCCTTCAATCTTCTACTGAAAAAAAATTCCCACACTGATTTAACAAGGAAAATTTGCCTGCCACCCATTTTTTTGCAAAGGAAAACCTAATTTCTCAGGATAGACATCTACAAATTAGGGTTCTGAGTTTGCAAGACTGAGGTGAACCAGCAGCTCTCTATAGATTCAGCTTGATGCTGCAAAGAACATGATGACAAACAAAATGACAGGCTTATAAGGTTTCAACATGGCCCAACTTGGGCCTCTTGGTCCAAAAGAAAGGCTAGAACAGAAACTCCTGGTATGGATGTAAAGGGAAGATGTATGTGGGAAATGTAGGTCAAATTTAGAGCTTGAGATCAATTGATTCAAATAGATTCCTCCTGCAATTTGAGAATTGAGCTCCTCTTGGAAGAATCTTAGTATGAGAGTGCTACTCTGGATTGAGAAAGAAGCCAGAAGCAGGAATTTTTGAAGCCTGAAATTGGTACTCTCTGTCAATCATTACCATACATTAACGATAATGTATTGTATCTCCTTCAAACTTCTAGGGTTAGGTCATGACTGAGCAGTGCACCACCAAGCTTTCAAATCCAAATTTTTTTTTAGTAAACTCCTCATTTCGGGAAACAAGTCAATACAAAGATTTCTTATGCTGATATTCAGGAGAAAACGAAAGGAAACAAAAAAAACCTTGAGAAAATAGGGAATTAGCACTTCTGAACAATCCAAGTATGGAGTCACAGTTTCTTGCCAGCACCACCTCTTGAGTCTCCAAAGATTTGTGAGCAGCAGGAGGTTTATAAACAAGCGATGAGGAAGTGCAGTATAGCCTCTGGCACTGCTGCCTCAACACCCTGCCTGCTCTTGCTGCCATCTTCCTTCCTTCCTTTCTCTCTCTCTCTTTCTTTGTGTCTAGTCTTCTTCC
>Ga0209611_10007265_pt1 | contig 17813 bp, 20 predicted proteins | sample S1TSphgellanicum_3_FD_187693 | JGI IMG/M metagenome (GOLD analysis project Ga0209611, IMG submission 187693) | Host-associated microbial communities from peat moss isolated from Minnesota, USA - S1T2_Fc - Sphagnum magellanicum MG (SPAdes) (version 2) | ecosystem: Host-associated > Plants > Peat...
TTTTTGTTGGCTACAAAGTTTGAATGTTGTAGGTTGTTGGATAGTTTTTCCATTGCAAGTTTTTGATCATGCATCTGGACCCAAATGCCAATTAATCGGGATAGAGTGGTTGTGCTCCCAAAGAAGGTTTCAAGGTTAGTGTTGTTACTCACACAAAAAAAATTAGCTTTTTGTGGGTTCCACATGATCAAGAAAAATTTTCATTTCAAATTATTTATCAAAAGGTTACCCAAGTCACGCAATATCCAAAACTTTAATTAAATTTACAAAAAATGTGTTTTGATGTGGAAAATGAATGCATAAAGAAAAAGTTTCAAGAATGTAATTCAAGAACACAAAATGATTCTATTTTTTGCGAATTTTTCTTGGATGTTAATTTTTAAGAATACTTCAAGTGGCAACATATTTGATTTCTTTTACAAATAATTGATTAAATCAATTTTCGTTTGCTTCTGAATTTTTGAAGTCAAGATCGTGAAGTCCTAAAGGGCCATCAATGTCAAGAACATAAATGATAAATATTTTCATTTTTATTTTATTTTAATGACTTGTTTAGAACATTCCCTTGTGCATGTACTAAATAAACAAGAACAAATATTTAATGTGTAAGTGTAAAGACATTTTAAAAACGAAGTCAAGAATGGGGTTAGGAATGGGTTAGAAATGGTTCAGGAATCAAAATGTTAATGCATATTATAGGTTTTTGAATGTTCATTATTTTTGCTTATAAGTGGGGAAAATAAACCCCTAATCAAATAAACCAATGTATAAGTAAATGAAATTTTATTCCTCAAATTAGTCTAACTTTCCTATGATTTTGGCCTTGGTGGTTCCTAGTGGTACCACCCAAGGATATTTTCATCCAGTTAGTCATTTGGAATGAACCAACAATGCCAAAGGCAACAAGCTTTAGTAGGTTTGTGAAAATTTTAGAGGACCAATGGAATTGTTAGAAAGGGACCACATTTTCAATAGGTTGGACTTTTTTTTCCCAAATAAATGGGGTTGTTGAACTTTTTTTCAAGTTATCTTGAGTGAACCAATAACCAATTTGTAAATCTTCTTTACAAAGAAGGTATTATAAAACCTTGGCCATTTCAACACAGATTTGTCAAATAATTAATTAAGTTTGAAAATAACATTTTGTCAAATAGAATAATCCAATAGTTTCCTTGAGAATAATTCAATATTTTCTTCGACAATTTTTTTTAAGAAAAAAGTTTCAACAAATAGTATAACTAGTGTTGAAATGGCCAATGTATTAAGGTATCTAAAGAAGGGCGATACATTAAAGTGAACATAAGCCAAAGATCAATTTTGCTCTATTGATGGCAAAATAATGTTCTCCCCACTATCAAGGTGCCTCTCTAGAACCTCAAATAATACATAATACAGAAACTATTTCCACTTGAATTGTTAGTTTGCTCTCGATAGCACATGCAGACTTCAAAGTCATTGATGAGAAACTCTTCTGCAGGCAATGAGAACAGCTTCTGAAATGATGAATTCCTTTGCAGTGTTGACCACTTTGAAACTTGCATGTATTGGTCCCTTAGCAACAAAATTTTTGTAGAAAAAGAAAATGATGGGGGAAAAGAGAGCCACCAATAATAAACAGAAGAACATTCACAGTAGTCAAAAGCAAAGAAGGCACACCTTGGTTCCAACTTCTCTCTCCACTTGTTCAATGTATTTAGGGAGACCATTCGTCTCCCATGTATTGATCAAATTCACACAAATGTGTAGCCGGGACAAAGAATGATGTAACAGGAAAATAGATGTATTGATCAAATTCACACAAATGTGCACCTTAATGTGCTTTCACCCTAGGACGCTCTTGTTAGAAAATGAAATCTACAAATCAGCTAATTCACTAGGACCTTGCTTCAGGAAGTTTACTTTAGCATACCCAATCCATTCTGCTTCAGAAAATGGACCATTGTAATCAAAGACTTCAACATCCAAGGTTGAGGGCAGGTATTTAACTAAAAGACCAAACCACAAATAATCAAAGTAATAGAAGTAAAAACAGTAATTCAACCTTGTGAAAGTAACCTAATTACTTTCCTACTCCAATAACTAATGAAACCTAACTAGTTGAGTTTGAATTCTCAACACTCCCCTTCAAGCTCAAATCCACTTCTAGTACATCAAGCATTTTTCTAAACCTCTTTAGTTTATTTGTACTTAAAGTTTTTGTGAAAATGTCAACAACTTGATTTTCAGTACTAACATGAATAAGGTTAATTTCTCTTGCTAAAACTTTTTCCCTAATAAAATGGTAGTGCACCTCAATGTGCTTTGTCCTAGCATGATAGACCGGGTTGTTAGCAAGTAGTATGCTATTGATGTTATCACAATAAATGATAACAAAAACATCCACTGACTATCCCAAATTTGAGAGTAGTTTTTGTAACCAAACCACTTCACATGTAACAATTGCTTGACCTTTGTATTTTGCCTTTGTGTTTGATAGTGCAACTATTGGTTGTTTATTACTGCTCCAACTAACAACACCACTTCCAAAAGAAAACATGAATCCATTGGTCGATCTTTTATCTGAAACATTGGTAGCCCAATCAACATCCGTGTATCCATGTACTTGTAATTAGCTTTTGGCTTCATAACAAATTCCACACTACAAAGTACAATATCAGACATTGTTATTTGATACACCTCCTATCATTGAATTTGCCATGTGCTGCATCACAAATAGTTGTTCATCACCTTGATTGCTAATTGATGCATAATTCCCTTATTGCAACTTTCCATTTTGTGCATCATGCTCCTTTTGATAACAGTTCTTTGCCATGTGCCCAGGTTTCCCGTAGTAATAGCAATTTGAGTTGATATTTGGTTGTTGACCTCGATGACTTCCATCACGACCTCCACGACTTCCTCGACTTCCTCTTCTTCCAAAATTTCCTTGTCCACCTCCATGAGCTTGACCTTCATGTTGATGATGTCCACCATACGAACTTCCGTATTGACCTCGAAATGAAGTTTTACCACCTCTACCTTTACCTTTATTAGTATTTGAGTAAATAACACTTTCTTGTGATCCTCCATTAGATGAAATACCAACAATTTTCATCTTTTCACTTATAAGTAATGTTATTAAATCTTGGAAATTGAAAAATGTTTCTCGAACTACAATTGAAGTTCGAAACTTGCTATAGTCTTTTCCAAGTCCATTCAAAGTCACGGCCACTAAATCTTCATCATCTACAGGGGTTCCTATAGATGCAAGAGCATCTGTAAGGTTTTTCACTTTTGTAGAATAGTCATTGATGTTCATCTTGTTTTTCTATAAATTATGCAACTCTTGTTTGAGTTGCATTTTACGGACTTGTGTATTGGTACTATGTACATCTTCACCAATGTATCCCAAGCTTGCTTAGGTGATTTTTCATTTTGAATATGCACAATCATGGAATCGAACACACTCATAGAAAGTCAATACAAGGCTTTCTTTGTTTTTTCATGCCAAGTTTTATTGGCTTCAATTTGTTATTGTGTGGGGTTTTCTGGGAGAGGAGGTTCTTTTTCATCACTAGTTATGAATTCCCAATAGCCTTTCCCCATCAAGAAATTCATAGTCCTAAATTTTCACACTTGAAAATTATTTTTATCTAATTTTTCAATTGAAATTGGAAAAAGATCATCTGCCATCTTTCAAAGTAACACTCAATGTCTCCTTGGGGTTTCACAAATGATTTTAATTCCTTCCTTAGGTTTCTAGGATTAGGATTAGGGTTTTCCTTCCTTAGGTTTCTAGGATTGGGGTTAGGGTTAGGGTTGAACAAGATGGACCTTGCATATGTATGTGTGTCTTGAGTATTATATGAAATTCTATACTATACATGGGTTTTACCTATATGTATGTATCTCGTATAATATTTCGTATGGTATTAAGTACATGATTACATACAACACTTTTGTATGAAGGTATTGATAATGTATTTGGGCTTCCCAATCTTTAAACTCCTTCCTTCAAGTTCTCTCAAATTGTATTTGCTCCATTTGAAAAATTTACTTTGATGTCTTCTCAAACCAAACTTCTATCACAACAACTTTGTAAAACTACACCGCTCACATATGACCTTGGATCGATTTGACATATTGGTGAAACATGAACAACTATGTCTACTATCATCTCTCAAAATTTCAGCTCATTTGACTTCATAAAATGAGAGATCTTGCTACTTCCTTGAAATCACTTCAAACTGGGACCTGAACACAAAATGACTTACAACTCGCTCTCAGCAACTCCAAACTTCTTGACATTTTGGGAAACACGTTAGATATATGTCTTCTATATCTATTCAAAATTTCAACTATATTGATGATGACCACAAAGATTTATCAGTTTCAAAAGAAATTGACTTCAAAATTGAGACTCAAACTTTAGATGCTTGGATCTATCCCAATACAAATCCAAATGACATGGAATTTCTCTCACATATATATTTTTTTATGATTTATAAGAGTTCAAAGCTGCAAATCCAAAAATGCTCAAACAAAGGAGATATGACCAAAAAACCAGATTCGGCACGAAGTCTATAACTCTCACAAAACATATGCTTTTCTTTTAAAAATTTGAGATTAGAAGCATCTTATAGTCTTCTATAATCTATCCAAGTTTTACTCCAAGATCTTTTCACAATAGATTTAGATCTAGTTTTAAAGATCTGACTTCCACAACCTTTGATATGTTAATCTCCTTTCATGTCTTTTTTTTTCTTTTCTTTCTCTTCACATTCTTTCCTTTCCCCATTTCTCTTTGCACTTGACAAACTTTTATGATATTACTAGAGACTCTCAAGCTCTAGTGTTAGAGACTTTCTAACTGTAGATCTCTTTCAACTTTTTCATTCAACAACCTAAGCTTTAATATCATGTTAACAAATAAGAGATATAATCAAGTGCAAACATAAATCTTTATTGAAAGGAAACTAAAAACATGATGTTCACAACACGAAACATAACATCAAGAACTCCTCAAGGTTCTTGTCACATGAAATACACAAACTTGTGTAATGAAGAAAAAAGAGCCAAACCATCAACACCAAGGTATTTAACTAAAAGACCAAGCCATAAATAACTAGACTAATATAAGTAAGAAAAATAATTCAACCTTGTGAAAATAACCTAATTACTTTCCTACTCCAGTAACTAATGAAACCTAATTAGTTAAACTTGAATTTTCAACATCATCTTAAGCATATTCTTTGCCTCCTAGAGATGGCGAACAAGCCCAAGAACATTGACCATGTAGGTGTAATGCTCTAATTTTGGTGAAATCCTGTAAACCATGACCATTGAAGCACAACAATGCATGCCTTCATCCACCAAACCTGTTTGGCTACAAACTAACAGAAGACAAAAAAAAATGTGATATTATCGTATTGCACACCTTTGTTCAAAATTTTCAACAGCTTCCTTACCATGGCATTTTGTTGAGCCTAGTTCTTCCTAGTTACAAACCTTTCCATTATGATTTTAATATATGTTTTTCACATTCAAGAACTTTTAAGTTTGGTTTTTAAATTGGGTTTAATTCCATTACACATTACACACCCACAATCCTAGATATTGCAAAGGCACAAAGTTTTACAACATGAATTTATAGGTATGGAGTTCAACAACTAATTAAATTTTAATATATACTTATTAAACTAGGGCTTTGCATTGCTAAGCGCAACCATTTACGCATTCCCATTCATTCTATCCAAATGTTTTTTATTATTGTATTTTTTTAAAAATAAGATATGGATAGAGGGGGAAGGAAGAGAGATGTATAATGACATTAAAAATATAACATGCCAAAACAATTGTATTGAAAGGACGAATGTATATAGAATATTAAAAAAGGAATTCAAAAAGTTATTTGTATGGGATTAAAGTAATCACATTACATTTCGTACAACCCAATTGGTCCATGACCACTTGACCATGGTGTTGGGAGTTATCTCATGGGTTTGAAAGCCTAATTGGTTCAATGCAAGTAATAGCCATTGAGAACGGAAAAACGCTGAACCAAATGGCTCCGAACATCATTATAATTATTATTTTTCATAACATGTTATTAGATTGGGGACTATGGAGGAATGAATGACAAATTTACAAACTTGTCTTTTGATAAGTTCTTGAGTTCAAACCCCAAGAGTCTTGCTTTACATCTTATGACATTTTGGACTTAAAAACTCAAATGTATACCCCAAGATTTTTGCAACACCACCAATATAGGTGTTGCAAAAATCTTGGCCAAAAAGTATTTAAAGCATGGGAATAAAGGACTCAATCTCATCCACTATCTTCTATCCAAGTAACTTCCCAATGTGATGGTTTGTTGGTCTTAGTCACCCAATTGTTGGGCATGCTAGTTTCAAATATTGATTCACTTGCAAAATTAATCACATAATTAGTGAGTACAACATGGAAAGAACAACAATAATATAAGGATGAAAAAATGTTTGACCCCTATGTTTTTTATAGAGGTTATTAACAAAATACAAATAGTTTTTGTGAAGAGAACACCAAATCTTTTTTTGCCCAAGCCTTTTTTTGTATTGGGTTTCTTGCTTAGGATATAAAAGCAATACACAATGTTAATGCTTTTGAGATTTAAGACTATGGTGAGGTTTTTAAAAATGAGTCTCTAAATAAATTATTGTGAAAGTCTACAAAGAATATTGGGCAATTTCAAAAAAAGAAAACTAAAGCAAGAAAATTAAATGGCTCCCATTTTATGGTGAGAAGAGTGTTTTCAATGTATTATTTTAAAGAAGATATTTTCAATATATCATATTTTAGGAAAAGAAGTTATGTATTTGGCATTCAAGCAATTTCTCAAATGTTGTCTCATTTTAAAGACCACATACCTTGATATTTCTACATTAAGATTAAATGCAATGTCAACAACATAAGCAATAACAAATAGACCACATGATGATTGATTAGGTTGTTGCATTACATTTGCATAAATGTAGTTCAAATGATCAATATTTAACAATTTACTTAACTTCAATGTTGTAATTTCACAAAATACATATTTTAAATCATACAAAATACATGGTGTATGTGTGTTTATAGGGTCTAAGGATGCTAAAATCCAATGGTTCATATTTATATGGAGATATTAGAGGCATTGTTTTCAAACTTTTTACTTCCATGATATAGTGAATATTGATGAGATTCATATCCATGATGTTGTAATTTTGTTTCATTGTAATATCCCTGTGTTGCGACCCTAACCATAATGTATTGTCTATAAATGTCTTTTCATAATCTTCAAATAACAATAAGTCTTCATGCCAATATTGATTTTCATTATTAAGTTGTACAAATGTTGAGTAATGTTTTTCCTTTTTCTTTGCATGGAAATTAGTTTTTTCTATATTTATGGGGATGTGTTTCTTTTTTTATTGGAATCTTGAATGTCTTTTTATGTTTGTTATGAGCTACATGTAAAAAAATCTAAGAAATTTCACATCATACGGTTGGATTTTAATTAATTGTTAATTTAGTCATTAGCTTTAATCTTCAAAACCAAAACTAAATCTAGAACTCAATTTTAAATATCTGCACAAAAATAATAATATAATTCATTTTTAAAACCTAAATCATAAAAAGAGAAAACCACCTATTACCCACAATTCTTTTAGCCTACTTATCAAGTTTTTAAAGAAAAATTCCAGCTTTTTACCTAAAGATCTTGACTTTGTGTTTTTAAAATGTTTTTCCACAATTCCAATTTTGATTCTCAATTTACCAAAAAACTAGTTAAACAATATGGTTTTGGTGCCAATTCCAACAAAGGGAAAGGTGTCAACTTGAATTTACATCATAAAAACCTAAACATGAACCTTGCAATTTGAACCGTGCAAATTGCGTACCCTAATAACACTAATACATACTAATAACATATCTTATCATATAAACCAATGCTAGGCAATTCTCACCTTTTTACAGAAGAACATCCGAGTTGATTTTTACAAGCATTTAGGAGAACTAGCTTAATGGTTCTTCAAATATTAAATAATAATAATAATAATACTTGTCCTAATTTTCAGATTATTAAAAAATAAGGTTGTCAATTCTCAGGCAATTCTTATTTTTGTGAGGACTACTAGTTTTCCTAAGAACTAGACTCAAGAATAACAGCTCCATTTTTATTTCTATGTGTATTTTGAGGGATCTCCCCTAGCAGAAGAACCCGAGAGCAGTATCCCAAAGGAGTTCCCCCAATTTTGTATGTTCTCACGTTCCCATGATAATACTTCTTTTCTACTAAATACAAAACAGGAAAGAAGTGAGGAAATAAAAAGAGTTGTTTATGTAAGGAGAGGCTCCCGTACTCATGTGGTCTCCAGAGGTTAGAAACACCCTCGGGTGCCTCTCCCTAACGAGAACATACTCGTGTGAGAAATTCCCCTACAACATTTTACCTTCGTCAGGTATCAAAGATTGGGGTAGGTGATACCATAGACAATTCTGATTTTTGTGAGGACTACCAGTTTGGAATGTTTGTAGGTTCTCACTTAGAGCAATATTTTAAGTGTTTACGAGTAGGTCTTTAGGCCTCTAGGCCTAAGAACTAGACTCAAGGGTAGCCATTTTAACTTCTCAAGTATCAAGATTAGGGCAGTGATACTGTAGGTGATTTTCATATTTGTGAGAAGTACTGATTTTCAATGCATGTGAGTTCTCACCGTGAAAATCAACCTTTTAGACCCTTACCCTTTTTTGTAATTTATAAAGAAGGGTAAGGGTCTAAACTCCAGCCACTAAGCCCTAGGGTGATAAGTATTTTTTATATATAAAGTGATTGGTTCTTGCTAGTTACAGGTCACCTACAAAAGAGTTATCCTTGGCTCCAACCTTCCTGATTTAATTTAGGATAGTTGGCTAAACCCTAAATATTTATAACATGGAAAGACCAAATGTAGCCATTTTGCTAAAGGTGCAAAGTTAAGATTGAATGGAGGTTAGTGGTAGTGCACTAGTCCGGTCATTAATAGTTCCTTACAGGCCCCAAATTTGAGTAAGAAATCCAAAAGTTGGAGCCTCATAAAGCATATTTTGTCATCAAGGAATAGGGAAAGCATTTCGTTTTTCATAATGCGCCCTCCCTATTTGCCTCGTTTTCTCCCTTTTGGGGAGGGCATTTCGTTTTTCATAATCCCCACCTTCTGTTTTGCTCGGTTTCTGCAATGCAATTCTGACAGGTCTTTATGTTGGGTTAAGCCCTCGCTTGAGGGCACCCTAGCCTTGTGCGCCCTTATTGGGCCCTGCTCCCACAGGGACAGGGACTATGGCATACGATGCAACTTTTGGAAGCTTTACCTTATTAGAACCGGTTTCACATTAGGTGAACATATTGGGGAAAGTGTTTAGACTGTCTAAATTGGAACAGATGTTTTCTGGTGTTCAGAGTGTGGACACAGTAGGTAGATGTATAACATCTTATTTATTGGCAGGGCCAGCTTGTTTGTGACGCCTTGTTTTGATAATGCCCTTGGCCCATCATCCCATTACCAAACATAATTATGGGAACATGAATCAGACATCTCCTAATAAAATTTCCCAGCTTACCCATTTGTGAACACCATATTTCTTGTAACCGGTCAAAAGATTACTTCAAAACCCATTGCAAGCTCCTCCCTACTTTTGATTCTTGTAACTGCTGCTACCAGAGCTGCATCTTACGCTAGTTCTTGATGCCTGAATCCGAAGCCCCATGCCTCTCAGAAACATCCAAAGTGTTGACAACTAATTATGGTGAGTGCGGATTTAATAGTGTTCTCTCACTGGCTAGTTTTCGCCAAATTTTGACTTGAAAACTATGATTCCAGCATATACAAAGAATTTTTCATGGAAAAAATGGCCCAAATTCGCCAGATTTTTTTCCCCAAATCCCAAGAGTGTTATGATGATTTCTTTTAGGTAGCCAAGAATATAGAAGGATTCTGTTTGTTTTTCTACTTTCGTATCTAGTATGTAGCCAAATGCAGCCAACTTATTTTTTGGATGATCGCCACCTTGAATACATCACAAAATCCTTAAAAAAAAATGTTGAGTTTTTCCGTATAGGAGAAGGTCTTGGTAGTAGGACCTTCACCTAAGTAAAACATTGTCCAATTTATTTATGGCATCATTGAACAGAAGTCATGTATCTTGTTTTTTTCGTTAAAAGCAAAAGTTTCGATGTGACAAAAAACTTGGACACACAATAATCAAAACAAGGAACGCACATATTAAATGGTAGAGCCAATCTTAGAATTACCCACTGGTTTTGAGCCTATGGCCACCTAAATTCCTACTATCACCAATAATGAAAGGCTTGAGGTCTCCAAGGGGCCAGATCTCTCCGATCTCTCCCCCTTGAGCCCACTAGTTTTCTTTCTCTTCTTAATTGATTTCAACCACATAAACCCCCAAAACAACATTAAACTTCCAGAAGAACCGAAATCCCAGGTTACATTTTGTAACATTGAGCCCTAAGTCCAAATAGATTGCATAAACTAGTATTCATAACACCACCCCTCAAATTGACAAAACACAAAAAAAAAACACACTTCCATTCCCCATTGATTGTTTCATAAGTTTTACAAAGGACCACATCCCCCTTGCATGATCCTCCTTGTAAAATTCAACAAAATGTGATTTTTTTTGGAGTTCCTAGTAATTAAGGTGCTCTTTCAAGATATGCAAATCAACAACATTCTCACACAAATCAACCTGAGACACACATTGAAAAAATTTCAAACTACTCTTGAAACCCCTAAAATCTTCATCACCCCCTTCGTCATCAATCTTGCACCTTGATCACAACAATCAAGCCTTGACTAAAAGGTTTGCTTATCAAGGTACGAGAATTGACATTCGGGTTTTGTCAAAACCCAAGTCCCAAGCTACACGATTAAAATACGTGAACGAGGTTATGACTTCCCGCATTGGCCGCCACTACTAACCAACCCTTTGGGATGCATTTAAAGCTTATGCGTGTCCCCGCAAGCTCACCTTGCTTGCCTCCTCTTTTGGGGTCAAGGTTTCTCTTAACCCCAAAGTAGGAGTCTGATTTTGATTTGGGCCTACGCAAGGAAGTTCCATTTGTCAATGTCAACTTGACAACCCTATTTGCACTTATGCATTATTCTCATGATATAATTTCTTGGAAGTTTTTAGCCATTATTTCACTTGCAACTTGATACGGTACATTTTATGTGACTCCCTGCCCCACTAAAAGAAAGGTGATGTCCTCGTCATGTTTTACGTCTCTTCTTTGCCGGTCTAGTGGGGAATTCTTCTATGACTTCTTGGGCATGTTCCATATCGGATTCATTCACCCAAGATGCCTCTATTGGATGGTATCCTTTCCACTTAACTAAGTATTCCCGCTCTTGTCCTCTTAGTTGCCTTGACTTGAGCACGGCCTCCACTTCAAACTCTGGTTCATTATGAACTAAATTTGGTGGGGGCCTTGAATTATGCTCCCAATTAGGCCTCGAGGAATCGCGGGCGACCGGCTTCAAAAGAGAAACATGAAATGTGGGGTGAACTCTAAGATTTTTCGGTAGTTTTAACTTATAAGTGTTAGAAAGTTTCTTTTCCAACACTTTGAATGGGCCCGCATATGGGCCCAAAAACTTATGACTCAAACCTTTGGGCAATCGGAAGTTCTTGATGTTCAATCACACTTCATCCCCTTTTTGAAATTTCACCTCTCGTCGGGACTTGTCTGCAAAATCTTGTCTATTTTGTTGGCATGTCAAACAAGTCTTCACATACTCTTCTGCATCGTCTTTCAAATTGAGCCAATAGTAGGACTTCTTAAGGAATGTTGTGGTACGTTTTGCACCACCATGGTCCGCAAGCGGCCCATCATGACATTCCTTTAAAAGCGCATCCCTCATCCTCCCTTCCGGAACATAAAGCCGATTTTGCTTGTACCATAATAGTCCATTTCGTACTTGGAGATGTGACTTGGCTCCATTTTGGATGTTTTGCCTCATTTCCTTGGCAAATTGGTCATGGTAACTCGCTAGTCGAACTTCCTTTTGAAGTTTCGTCTTCCCCACATACACCACTTTAAGTTGGTGCTTTTGACTTAGCGCATCGGGCACCACATTATCCTTCCCGGGCTTGTGTTGAATATCTACATTGGACAAGGCCAATGTATCTTGCCATCTCACTTGCTTTCAAGATAACTTGGGTTGAGTGGCAAAGTATTTCAAGGTCACATTGTTGGTCCACACCACCACATCTTTGGAGCCTATGTAATGGCCCCAAGTCTTGAGACAATGTATGACCACCCACATTTCTTTCTCATCTGTTGGCCACCTTCGTTCCGTCTCACTCAACTTCTTGCTCTCAAATGCCACCAGTCTTCCTTCTTGCACTAGGACTCTTCCAATTGCAAAGTCGGAGGCATCAAAGTGGATCTCAAAATCCTTGTCAAAGTCAGGTAACTTCAACACTGGTGCTTTCACCAAAATGCCCTTCAAGGTCTCAAAGGCCTTGTTGCATGTTCCATCCCATTCGTAAGTTCCGGTGGTGACATGCTCCCAAGTCCCTAGTTAGTCCCAAGTTGGGACTAAGTTACTTAAGTTGCGGAATTGTGAGAGACTCAGGGCACGTTCCCAGCTCTTAGCACTAAAAGGGGTAGAGGGGCGTGTTGAAGCTCCGGGATTGGACTAAGAAGAGGGACAAGCTATTCACTTACTCGAACCTGCATCAAACCAACCAACAAGTTAGTTCACATTTTGGAACACCCTTGGTGCTAGGACAAGCCACGGGCAACTCTGGACTCATTTGACTCACCACAGCCCGAACTCGAGGAAGCCACCACCTTCCCCCATATAGTATACTCTGCGCCTCTCCACGGCACCCACATCCGAATGGCTTTTTGTCCCAGGACTCCCAAGGAGGAATCCCGAAATTGTCCCAGTTTGGACTCCTAGGACTTTGAGCGACCATAACTCTTTGCTCAAACCTCCAATTGGGATGAGGTCTCAAGCAAAGTTTTAGCTCTCATTGTGATCTTTCCAACAATGTGTTGCAATCCACCTGCACGCACTGGGGTCGGGTCGATTCCCGACTTTTAGTGGCCGGGAGTCAAACTGCCAGTTTGACTCCCAACCCTTCTTTTGGCCATAACTTGTGTTATAGATGTCCAAATGGTCCATGCGAGGCCATTTTAGACATCTAAATTTCAATAGCTTTCCAATGATATAAAGAACATGCCAATGTGAGGTGTTTTGACCTCTGAAATCGAACTCTGAAATTTCGAGAATCCCGGAGGACTCCCAAGTCCCAATTTCGGGAGTGTGAGTTTCATCCTCACACTTCCCTCAAAGTGGGGTTGCGACACTTGCATATGCAATAACACATTCATGTTTATTTTGCTTATAGGATAGAACTAACCCTACCCCTTTTACATACTAGTCTACATCAAGTATGAAGGGCCTCTCAAAGTCAGGTCTTACAAGGATGGGTGCCTTAATCAACCTAAGCTTGAGTGTCAAAAGCTTCCTAACATGCAGGGGTCCAAAGGAAACTCTAATCCTTCTTAGTCAAATCAAAAAATGGCACAACAATTTTAGCATATCTTCGTACAAAATTCTTGTAATATGATGTCAAACCTAAAAAGGCTCGCACATTAGTTATAGTCCTAGGTATTGGAAAATCTTTAACAACATGTACCTTCTTGAAATCATGATATGAACCTTGTTGGGTCACAACATGTCCAAGAAACACAATCCGTTGTGCACCAAAAGAACATTTCCCAAGGTTTAACCTCAAATTCACCTTTTGCAATTGCGTAAAAACTACTTTCAGGTGTGTAAGGTGTTTTTCTTGCGTTTGGTTGTGTATATTGACATCATCAACAAAGACCTTCAAGAATTGGTCTATCCAATCCTTAAACATTTTCGCCATGGTTTTAGATAATTTTCTTGTTGCATTCTTCAATTTGAATGGCATCACATTCCAGTCATAGAGACCAAACTTTGTGATTATAGCTGTCTTTTTAATATCATCTAATGACATTTGAATTTGCTAAAAACCAAATTGTAAATCCAATGCATTAAACCATTGGCTGCTTCCCATTTTAGAGATAACATCGTCAATTAAGGGCATTAGAAATGAATCCCTTTTGGTTTGCATGTTCAACGGTTTGTAATCACCATAAAACTGCCTATTGCCACCCTTTTAATAGGTAAATTGACCCTACAAGCATATTCAAAATCTTTATATTTCATCTTGCCAAGTTTGATCAAAGCATGAATCTATTTGTTCACTTTAACTTCTTCCCAATAAGACAACCTCCCAAGCGTGGTGCGACATGGGGGAAAGCCTTATGTGTCAATTGCATGTTCCCCTATTCTACAATACCCCAATTCCCTTTTGTGCCAAACAAAGACATCCTCAAAGTCCTCCAACAGAGTCCATAGTCCTTCAACTTGGTTTTCATCAAAGGCTTGGTCAAACTTTATATTGCTTTGTATTTCATCCCACTTTTCATCTCTAGATGGAACACCTTGCTGCATGTTTTCATGATTTAGATGCATTGGATTAAGCATAAGCACATTAACAGAACATCCATTAAGATTTTCTGATTCTTTAGTAACTGCCCACTAAAGCCAATCAACATAATCATTTCCTTTTATTATATATTCCTCCAATAGCCTATAATGCCAATCTTGTAAGATTATATTCACAATTTGATTGGCAAACTCCTGTTGAAGAAGATGGTTTATACCCTGGTCCTTCAAATCATCTTTAGGTGCCACATCATTTTCTTGCATGATTAAGCTTACCTGAACATTTTCCTCATCAGCTTCACTCCCAAATTTATTCATGTTGTCATCAAATGATCTTTCATCATTGGGATAGTTTGGGCCTGAAGAGCATCTGCCCTTCCAAGACAAACCTTTCTCAAATACGTCCTCCATTTGGAGTTGTTGGAACATCTTGTCAAGACTCTTTATATGTTCCATTGAAAAGGTAGGTCGTGTCTTTCCATACTATACAATGTTCACAACATTCAAAGGTAGCATTTCCACATCAGCCTTAGGTCCATGCCTAACCAATATGGTGCCTTTTTTCTTCATCGACCACTGCCCCAATTTTCATGAAGACGTTTAAACCTAGCAGGAGGTTGTATGTGTTTATATCCACCACCAAAAACACCATATTACAAACCACATTTCTGACACGCACATGTATGTCATCAAGCCTCCCCAAAGTAGTAGTAACAGTTCTAGATGTCGTCTTGTATGTCTCATGACCCAAGACCAAATGCATGAGTCCAAGCTCTCATATTATACTGGTTGCCATTACTAACATAGACACACTAGTATCCACAAGTCCTTTAATCACCCCATTGTTGATCTCTACGGGCAAGTGCATGGTTTTTCTCTCGATAAGTTTTGTTCATAGAAATCCTTTTGACAACAAGGGTACTGTTGACAATTGGAATATGATTCCTGCCAGTCTCTTCATCTTTCTTCTTTTAGCCAATTTAACCAATTCTTCAAGATACTTCAATTTTCCAGGGACCTTCATGATTGTCTCCATGAGGATGAGAGAAATCTAGCCCTTCATGAAATGTGTCACAACCCCACTTTGGGATAAGTGTGAGGATGAAACTCACACCCCCAAAAGTGGGAAGTTGGAGTCCTCCGGGACTTTCAAAAACTCAAAGCTCGAGTTCAAGAGTCAAAACACCTTGCATTGAGGTGTTTTTTATATCAATGGAAATTTCTTGAAGTGTAGATACCCAAAATGGCCTTGCATGTGCCATTTGGACATCTGCAGCTCAAGTTATGGGCAAAAGAAGGGTCGGGAGTCAAACTGGCAGTTTGACTCCCGACCACTAAAAGTCAAGTATCGACCTTTTTCCGACGTCTTCTGAAGGAGTACGACATGGCGTTGGAAAGCTCTTGAGGAGAGCTACAACTTTGGTTCAGACCTCACTCCAATCGGACGTTGGAGCTGGGAGATATGAGCTCCCAAAGTCCCAGGACTCCAACCCGAGACAGTTTCGGGACTCCTCCTTGGGAGTCCCGGGAAAAAGAGCCATTTGAATGTAACCTCCACCGAGAGCTGTAGAGAATAATATATGGGGGAAGGTGGCGGCTTCCCCCGAGTCCGGGCCGTGGTGAGTCAAGTGAGTCCAAGTGCCCATGGCTTGTCCCAACACCCAAGGGTGTTCCCAAATGTGAACTAACCCTCTTCTGGTTGGTTTTTGGATGTAGATTCGAGTGAGGTAATACTTGTCCCTCTTCCTAGTCTAATCCCGGGACCTCTAGCACGCCCCTTTACCCCCTTTTAGTGCTGGAAGTTGGGAGCGGCTCTCAAGTCCCCACTTTTCGCAATTCAACGTACTTGGACCCTCAAGGGGGTCTAACAAGGGACTTAGGAGCGCGTCAGTCTCTTCATCTTTCTTCTTTTAGCCAGTTTAACCAATTCTTCAAGATACTCCAATTTTCCAGGGACCTTCATGATTGTCTCCATGAGGATGAGAGAAATCTAGCCCTTCATGAAATGTAAAAGAATTTTTGATCTTGCTTCAAAATTGGGCACTACTTCCCTGGTTTTGTCTCCTACCTTAGTGCCTTCGGCTTGTTCGACAATTCCCTCTGTTGCATTAGCCTACATTAGAAACCTCCTCTTGGGAATCTTGTTTCCAAATGACAAATGGTGATCATCACCACAAATCTAATTCAATTATGTCAGTTTGGTTTCTTCATCATTGACCAACACTTCAAGGTAGTTAGTAGTGGAATTAGAAAGTTTCATGTCTCTATTCTTCCAATAGCGATCCTCCGAGTGTACTAAGCCATTGCAAAATGAATAACTTATGCCACAATTTTCAGCCTTATGTCTTCCACCACATTTGTCGCATTTGGGCCACATATCATTGTGCTTTGGACATGCCACTGTAAAGTAATCATCATCTTGGCATAATTGACACCTGGATGTATTCCCATAAGAGCTAGCACTAGCTCCATTCCTATTGCCAAATTCCCTAAAAAAATGTATTAAGGTCTCATTCAACACTAATAATTGCTTATTTGTAAATGAATCTCCAATTGCGTCTTCATCCTTCTCCTCCCTAAAGGGATCATATGGTGTTTCCCCTAGGTCTCCTAACACCTTCTTAATCTTTGTGGCTATAATCACCATTTCCTTGATGTCTATGTAGGTCCTTACCACACAAAGTTTTTAAAATTCTAGCTTAGGCGAGCCAAAAACCTTCTCCACTATTCAACATTTTTTATCTTCCTTCTTTGATAAAGCTTACCCAACCTCTCAAAACATTTTTCAACCCTCTCTTTGGGTTCTTGTTTGATTACATCAAGTTTGACGCGAATTTCATCTACATCAACATCAACATCACCAAACTTCTGAACAATTGTAGTCCTTAGAACAATCCAATATGTCCGTAGTAGATTAAGTTTCTTGAACCATTCCTTAGTTCGACCGCGCAAGTTCAATTTGGCTATCTTAAACAACTTGTCATCATTGAAATCTCTGACCTCAGTTGCCATAGTTAAATGCTTGGCCCAAACATTCACATCCTCATGGTCCCTACCCCAAAATAATTTATCCATACCTTGAAGACTAGTCATCGTGATTTGCTAGATTCAGGTCAAATGGTGAAAATTGTTGGGACTGTCTAGTTAAAGAAAATATCTGTAAATGTAGAAATTCTTATGATCCCAAGCCTTACTAATCCATCCCCCCCCCCCCCCCCCCCCCCCCCCCCTCTTTTTTTATTCTTTTTTTTTTTTTTTTTTTTTTTT
>Ga0209611_10007266_pt1 | contig 17812 bp, 15 predicted proteins | sample S1TSphgellanicum_3_FD_187693 | JGI IMG/M metagenome (GOLD analysis project Ga0209611, IMG submission 187693) | Host-associated microbial communities from peat moss isolated from Minnesota, USA - S1T2_Fc - Sphagnum magellanicum MG (SPAdes) (version 2) | ecosystem: Host-associated > Plants > Peat...
AAAAGAAAACCAATAAGCTTTCAACTATCACATGTGGAATTGAGAAAGAAAAGGCAATTGTCCCTTGGTTTGTTCTTTAATAGCTCAGAGGATTGTCTATGTGGCAGGCACAATTCATTGAACCAGCGGTAAAGGGAACTCTGAATGTGCTAGCTTCCTGTGCAAAAGCACACACATGGAGGGTGGTCTTGACATCAAGTGTAGCAGCTATCAACCACACTCCTAAGTGCACTCCTGATGTTGTTCTTGATGAGAGTTTCTGGAGTGAAGAAGACTATTGTCGGGAAAGGAAGGTCTGTTGGATCTACTGATCTCTATTTTCTATTACTGGGTTTTTCCTATGTGTCTTAGCTTTGCTTTTCATTTTTTCTTGCAAAGTTTAGAATTTAGTGGATTTTGGAAGATTTATTAGATAGCATGTGGGTGGTGCAGGATTGGTATGCATTGTCAAAGACACTTGCAGAAAAGGCAGCATGGGATTTTGTGAAAGAGAAAGGTTTAGACATGGTGGTCATCAACCCCGGTGGGGTTTTTGGTCCTACTTTACAAGCTTCAGAACTTGGGAGTAATATGTTTATTGTGGGAATACTAAATGGTGAGTATCTCCAAAACCTCATAGCCTGAAATATTTGGCTCGTCATATAATGTGCATGAGTTAGAATAAAGCCTTTGTACTCTTTGGGAACTTTGCCAACATGTTTGATATTGTTTTTGCATTTGCAGGGACAATGAAAGTATATCCAAACATTGCTTTTGGGATTACGGGGGTCAAAGATGTGGCAATGGCTCATATATTGGCATATGAGTTAGAGCATGCAACAGGCCGGTACATTTGTTCTGGGCCTGTACATCCATTTGCTGATGTGGTCTCACTTTTGAGAAAGCTGTATCCAATGTATGACATTTCTGCTAAGTAAGTTACAAGCCTCTCTCCCTTCACTTTCTCTCCAGTTTGCATTATCAACTCCAACAAATGGGTGTCATTCACATCGTAGGGGGATATGTTCCCCACCCATGCCTTTCCTTGGGAGCAGCTTTCTTGATGTCTGGTTCTCTCAGCTTGCCAAGTTGATAGAAAGTGGTGGGTGAATTGGTGGGTCTCCAGGGTTGTTGACGAAACTGTCCCTACGATTGCACCACACAATTTGTCATCCCAAAGGTTGAGGGATCTTGGACTCCGCTTGCAACCCACTGAAGATGTCATTCATGAAACTGTAACAAACTTTAAGGAGTGGGGGTTGTTGGACTAAAGACATTGCCTGCATATGCGATACACATGGATGGGACTTTCCTGTTGTTTTGGAGCAAACGACTTACCTTAAATTCCATCCTTCAATAGGTTAATTGCCAGAAGCCCTTAGCAATTTAATTTTTCTTTTGAGTCCTATACAAGGAGATGATGGTACATGCACTGAAGAGGGCTATGTTCTGATGTTGCCTGCAACCTGAGTTTTGACTTGCATCACTTATTTATGGTTTTTGTGTTAATATGAGTGTTGTTGTGTAATTAGTGTCATATTTGATGAATTGCTGTATCAATGGATTGGACTACATATTTCATGACTTTGGTGAATGGAACTTTGGAATCTTATATGGAACTTTGTTAATTATAATGTTGAATCAAAGGCAAGGGTGCTGATTTTGTAAATTTAGTATATAAATTGACAATCCATCTTATAAATAGTTTATTTATAAGAATTGCCAAGTTGGTTAGAAATTTGAAGCTTAAAATTGATATGAATTGAAGTTGTTTTGATTGTTATTTCTTGGATATTTTGAAATTATTTGTCTCATTTAATGGGATATGTTCTTGGGGGTAACAAGCATTTTTGGATGGCTTAGAAAAATTAGTATTTTTTGTTTGTTTTCAAATAATTGCACTAATTAGCAGACTAATTAGCATAAATGCCCAGTTTGCATAACACACTTATATTTAATTTAAGGATTAATTTGAAGGTGAAGAATATGAGGTTAAATATCATTTTGTTTTCACTGCATAGGGCCCTCCTTTTATGAGTAATGAATGAACTCATTCTACATAAGGAGCTTGTAATGTTTTTAATTATGTTGAAGGCGTTATTGTGAGCACCTAATTTTCTTTCGATCATTTTCAGAAATTGAAAACATTAATTGTTGTTAATACATCTATGTGTTACATGTGCGCATGCAAATTGAATATTTTTGGTTAGAAAGTCTAACTGAATCAAATAAATAAATAAATAGAACTACAATTGAAAAATGCATTCACATGTAGCCCTAATATACATTATAATGAACATGTCTTGTAAACAATTGTATTTATAAATGAATTGTATATTAATTCTATTAAATTTCCATAGAATGTACTTTACAAGAATTGAATGTCAAAATTAAACAAGATTACAATTTACAAAGTGAGCTTACTTAACTTGTGATAAGACTACCAAGATTTGTTTCAAGTTCAATGTATTGGTTTTTCTATCTATTTTGTAACCAAACTAGTTCATGATTTCTTATTTTTATAATATAGAGTAAAACCTAGTAATTTCTGAAATGCATTAGAGGAAAGCCCCAGAATTTTGATTGTTGCAACTTCTAACCAATGCTTTTATTTTTGGAGACTTTTTGCATTTTTTTAAAAACCTGAAAAATATGATTTTCATACAGACAAAGGATTTTTGTGAAAAAATGATCCTAATTGGCCATATATGGAATTTTGTTTTAATCATCAGATTCTACAACATGGTGGTGAAAATGTAATAAGATTCTTTTTTTAAAAACTTTCACTTATGCTCTATAGCCAAATTTGGCTAAATTTTCTTGTTGATAATCACCAATTTTCATTAGTGTTTTTCCTGATAGGAAATTTTTTCCAAAATGGGAAAAGTAAAAATCAAAGGGAATATTCTGTCAAAAATATTCCATTCTTCTAACAAAAATAGCTAGTTTCAAAAAGAATTGTTTAAGAAAATCCTTTCACCATATTTGAACTCTGATTGTAGTTAGGCAGCATATTTCGAACTAGTTTTTAAAAATACTTAGATAGATTCTAAAAACATGTTTTGTCATTTAATGTTAAATCCCTCTTGGTATACTAAGCCAATGACAAAAGCATCAAATTTTTGAAAAAAAAAAAAACTTATTTGGCTGCATTACAAAACATAATGGGACACTTTGGGACATGCATGACCTTTGGGATGTTCCCAAAAACAGTTGAAAAAGAATTGCAATAGAGTTATCTGTAATGCGAGGAAAATAAAGCACATAAGCAAAGTGAGATTCCAAAAAAAAAAAAACCTGCAAAAATGTACATTAACAGTAAAGGAAGGGCACAGGTCGATGAAACTCCAAAAACCATCAATTTTTGTGGTAAACTGAGTGTCACCTTGTCTTCTTTTTCTGAAGCGCCTCCATTGCTACTACATATATTTTCACTGCTCCTACCTGGTAGTATAATTCCTTCGCACCTTGTGCATAAACCCCTAAACCCTCCACTGCTACTACATATTTTGAAGTTATTTGCCTCATTTAATAGGACATATGCTTGGGGGTAACAAGCTTTTCTGGATGGCGTAGCCAAATTAGTTTTTTTTTTTGGCTTGTTTTCAAACAATTGCACTAATTAGCAATCTTGCATAACACACTTGTATTTAATTTTAAGGATTAAAGTGAGGGTCAAGGATACTAATTATCATTTTTCTTTCACCACATATAGCCCTCCTTGTATGCTGAATGAATGAAGTCATTCCATAAAAGGAGCATGTAATGTTTCATTATGTTGAAGGCGCTATTGCAAGCACCTAAATTTCTTTCAATCATTTTCAGAAATTGAAAACATTAATTGTTGTTAATACATCTATGTGTTACTTGTGCACGTGCAAATTGAATACTTTTGGTTTGAAAGTTTAACTAAATCAAATAAATAGAAAGAACTACAATTGAAAATTGCATTCACATGTAGCCCTAATAGACGTTATGATGTACACATGTTGTTAACAATTGTATTTATAAATGAATTGTATATTAATTCTATTAAATTTCCATAAAAAATGTACTAAATACAAGAATTGAATGTCAAAATTAAACAAGATTACAATTTACAAAATTAACCTACAAAACTAGCCTACTTCTGATAAGACCTACCAAGATGTATTTCATGTTCAATGTATTGGTTTTTAAATCTATTTTGTAATTAAACTACTTCATGATTTTTTATGTTCATAACACATAATAACACCTAGTAATTTCTGAAACACATTAAACAAAAGTTCTAGAATTTTGAGCGTTCCAACTTCCGACCAATATTTCTATTTTTGGAAAATTTTGCATTTTTTTATACCTGAAAAAAATGATTTTGATACATACAAAGGATTTTTGTGAAAAAAATGATCCTAATTTGCTAGATTTCGATTTTCTATTTTTTTTAATCCCCGGATTTCTGCAATTGGTGGCCAAAATATAATAGGATTATTTAAAATTTTTTTTTTTTCACATCTGCTCTATAGCCAAATTTGCTTAAATCTTTTTTGTTGATAATCATCAATTTGGCTTAGTGTTTTCTTTTTTTGGTACAAAATGTTGCCAAAATGTGAAAAATAAATATTAGATGGAATTTTTTTTCTAAAAAAAAACCATTAGATTTTTAAAAGAGTTTTTTTTGGGAAAAAATTCACCATATTTGCACTTTGATTTTAGTTCAAGTGACGATAATTTCAAAGACATGGTATATGGGTGGTTTTCTATCATCTTTCATAGGCTTCTTATTTGCATAATCCTATGTATAGTTGTGCCTAGATAATTCCAAAGACATTTTCAAATATAATTATCTCATTTCCAAGCTTAACTACGTTAGTTCCTTCCTAATAACTACCTCTTATCTTTACGACTAATCTCATTCCTTACTTAATAATTATCTCTAATCATTATAACTATTTCACCCCTTTCCTTACCCACCAACATGGATATGAAAAGGAAAATTAAAATGTGATTTTTCATGCCCATGATATTTATATTAGTTAAAAATAAATCTGATATTGACATAAATGATGATGAATTCTTGATAATCATATAGGAACATAATAAGAAGGAAAATCATCACTAGTAAGGTATAGCAACACGAAGTAGCATATTTTTAATTACTTTAAAACAATTTAGTGATGAATAATCAAATCTAGTATATGGGAGATTTTTTGGAATCCTTTGTATGTCATCCATGGGCCATTTCAAAAAAAACACTATCTAATTTTCAAGCATGATTATTTCATTTCTTTCTTAATAACTATTTCCTTTTCCTATTAACATTTTTAATAACTATCTCCCACCTTTCCTATTAACTATCTTCATTTTATAATTACCTCACTCTTTTTCCCTTACCCACCAACATGGATATGAAAAAAAAATTTAACATTTGTCTTTTCACATCCATGTAATGCATATTAACTTAAATTAAATTTGACATTGACATAAATAATGATAAATTATTGAAAACCATATGAAAATATAAGAATTATTATTTTTTTGATTATCAATGGTAGTGTGCAGAAGTGCGGAGCTAAAATATTTAGAGATACTCTAAAAACATGTTTTCATTTAATGCTAAATCCCTCTTGGGATGCTAACCAATGATGCAACATCACAAAATTGAGAAAAAAAATCAGTTCTTTGGCTGCATAACAAAATTCAATATTCAATATTCAAAAAACTAAACCCTAGTTCCAAGTTCCAACTTGTAAGTATCATCATTAAAGTTTTGTCAGATTTTAAATTATAATATATTTACCTAGACTTATTTTCCAATCTCCATCCTGTTAACACTATCATGTTAACAAAATTTGAAGTAAGAAAACTACTTATTAGCTTGTATACCTAAACACATTGGGACATCCATGACCTTTGGGATGTCCCCAAAAAAATTGAAAAACAATTATCATGCAATAAGTTCCAAATTGTGGAATTCATAATATGTTTTCAGTAATTAAAGAAAAATCAATTTCTGAGGTCATTGAAGGGTGAAATAACCAAGCAAGGTCATGAAAGATCATGTGATCATCTACCTAAATTATTGGACTTTTGTGTTCAAAGCAACTAAAAACATGGAAGCGATGTGCACGTGAAAACAATGCAAAATTCTTCACCCATTATGTTCAATCCAAAACTAAGTGGTTCATAACGTTGTTAATCAATACAAAAATCGATCACCCATTACAATTTACTTGGCAAACCTTTGTTTAATAATCACATCATTTCATTCATGGACAAAAGCCTTATTTGAGTGAATTGGCTGATTATGCCAATTCTCATGCAAAGCATACCATGGCTTTCCTAATTTGCCAAGTCTTGGGTGCAAATTGCATGGACTTGGTTTACTAGTGGTCATTAGTACCGCAATTGCACATTTAAATTGGCTAGCACTTGTTAATCATTATTGAATCACACAATAATTTAACTACCTAATGACCATGCTAGAGGCAAGTATATTCTTCACTTGATTTTATCCAAAGAAACAAATAAATGGTTTACATTACAACAAACAGAAGAATTATAGACATTCATAGCGAAATAGGTCATCATCATCTTAATCATGAGGATAGGTATTAAAATATTGAACGTTTAATTTGTAATGGTGTTCATGTCATTCGTCCCCAACTCAAAGACGTTGCTTATTGTTTCAATTCCTTTACTTAGACATGTGCACACCACATACAAAGGTTGGGGCAATGGACACACATGGAAACCCTCATGAATGAGGTCTAATGTGAGACTCTTATGTGAAGAACAACACATGTTTAGTTTTACCAGGGATAAAATTAAAACTCTTGACATTAACTTGAGTTGCCGCAACTAAAAAGCTTCTTTCCTACACCATTAGTACCAATTCCAAATGGAGGAAAAAATCTTAGTTTCAAGTTCAAGAAATTAGAAGTCCAGGAGTTAAAAAATATACTCAGGATGGAGATTTGTTGCCAAGGTCACATATTTTTATTCTTGCGATAAAAATGTGGTGTGGTATGTAGCACTTATTAGCATTTGTTACACAAACTTCAGCAATTTTTCTTCACAAGACACTGCCCTTTGTTTCTCTCAACTTATTATTTCATTTTTTCACATTCCATTGTGGATGAATGCATTTGATATGGATACAAAAGGTCTCAACTTGGATGAATAAAAGTATGCAGTTTATATGAGTGTTGGATTGGGTTATTGGAAAATGGAACCAAAGAATGGACAGTCCCCAGGACGGTTCTTTAAGATTCATAAAACAACCACAGTTCTCAACAATCAAAGGACCAATTCTGGTATGTGACCACAATGGGTCTCCAAAAAATCTCAAAAACTAATACTAGATGACTCACAGTAGTTTTTGCTTGCCAGGACTTTTTGGGGTGGATGTTAGATTTTCATTCTCATTCTTCCCATTTTCATTGACATGCATATCCATTGATGAAGTTCCCCCATCCCTTGTAACAGAGCTTACCAGAAACTTTGAATTCAAACCCACATTAGATCTGAGTGAAGCTCATAACTGCAAAGAAAAACCCAAATACGGAACTAAAAATGAAAAATTGCTATCAATTCAATTTGCTACCTGCACATGGGTGGACAGGCAGAGGCGTCTCATATACAGACTGCAAACTTTTGGTTTGAACACAGTACACAGCTTTTTAGCAGTGTTTCTGTGGGCAACAGCGGAAGTGAGTCTTTTCAAGTGTGAACCATACCGCCTTCACCTTCCCTACTTTAAACCCTTGCCCCTGAACCTAAGCCCTTAAGCCCTTAACCTTCCTCTGGACCTTAAAAGACCTGAACCACCTTGACCTTCTCCTCCCGATTGTAAAGTGCTAATTGTTTTACTAACCCCCCCCCCCCATAAGAATTCTGCTCTATAGCTAGATTGATGGAAATCAGATTAATATGGTACAGTAACCTTCTTATCTGGAAACACCAAACTAATTAATCCTTTGTTGCACAGCTTGTGTTTTTTTCCCTATGATTGCAGAGTTGTAGTTGAGGAATTTTGTTTTGCATTTCGTCTTTCTTCAGACATTACCTCTTTTCTTATCTTGTAAAGAGATGAGACACGTTTCAGTCCTTTCTGGATCTCATGAAGTAAATGATATTCTTTCCAATAGTGCTGAGCAGGGAAGATGACAAGCTTGGCAGCACTGGATCCCACAGTATATAGTGGCCGGATTGGACCTGCACCTTGTATAAACTTGTGCACCTGGTTTTGGAATATATCTTGGATCCATTCTTTGCACACCATGTCTGTCAAGCTACTCACACCATGCACACCTGCTGCCCGAACATGTTTCATTGAAATCTCTATACCCTGCACACATATGGAAAGTCAAAAGCAATGAGCAAAATGAGCAAAATTTTAGGGTTCATGGTTTAATTTCAACTTTTGATAATTCTTTCAACATGGGCCTTTTTCTCCAGTGTGGCAACAAGAAAAGGGAAAAGAGAAGAAGATAATCATGCCTTCCATGGGACCAAATTCACCAGCTCCACATAATTCCCACCCCGTAATGCAGCAAGATCGACTCGGTGTGGAAGATAGTCAACCCGAATTGTGAAAGGCAAAACTTCACAAACCTGCAGTTTGAGCATCACTTCTTAGACAAACAGTCCTTTCCTCGGTGAGTCTCAAAAGTTTTTTAAAATGCAAAACTAAACAGACATGAATGAAGAACCTACCTACATATGACATTAAATTATGGTTCTGTATTTAGGGTTTAGGGTTTTGATACAAGCATACCTGGAAGAAGGGAAGCAAGGGCTCTGTAGCAGACTCGGACATTTCAAGGGCAAAAGGAAGGGTGCCATTTGGAGAATGCTTATGGTACAAGCCCTCATCCATCAACTTCTTGTCTCTAGGAGGAGGAGCAGACGGGCGTGGTGAGAAAAACTCAGTGCAGAAGTCAACATGGCGCTGGTCCAAATGAAGACGGATTGGCAGAAATGCCAGTGATACCCTGGCCCATGAACATGATTATATGAGTCTTCTGTCAGAATGGACTCACTACCAAGGAAGAGAGATTTATTATCTGAGACCCAGTTCAGGAAAACATACTGAGTTGAAGTAATTAGAGAGTGCAGGACAACACACCGGTACTCTTCTAAAGCATCGCTGGGATCTGGGTGCACAGCATCCACTTCTATTTTGATTGCCTGTGATGAAGATTCCCTTGGTCTTGACATTACCTTATGGTATCCAATCACCTGTGCAAATAAACCTTGTCCTCATCAGAGATTGTCTGCCCCAGTGAGGCTCAAAATAAGACTGTCACTTGCAATAAACAGACATGAACCCTATTGGAAGAAAGGCCTCACATCCCAGTTCACAGACGAACCCATACTGTAGCAAATCAATGGTACAAACCTCAGAAATCCAAGTGTCTGATCAGGACTGAAGACATTCAAAGACCACCCAAAAGGGAGTCTTCTATTACAGTTCATTGATGGAATTCTAAGCAACTTTCAACAGTCTTTTATCTTTCAAAGAGATGGGTTTTTACCGTTCGCCATGGAGCACCAATACTGCGATCATATACCCCAAAGTCACATACAGAAAGTGCAAATTTTGAAGCATAGAGCCCACTCATAGGGAACATGTCATGCTGCAGATTGACCCCACTCAGAAACACTTCCAAGTAGTTATTGCAATCTCGTCCACTGAATTGTGTTGCCTTTTGAGTACCATCATTCGTGGGCCAATCACTCCCACTGAAAAGGCGCAACCTGACACTCAAATTGCGCAGCAACACTCGACCAATTGATGGTGGATATTTCTTGGGCAGACTGACTTTGGCACTCAGTATCTCTTTCGGAACATGGTCTTCCACAAACTCAAGAACATCAGAACCATACCACCCACCTCCAGGGGCCAGCTGATGTCCACTCGTTGCGGGCTCTTGAGGCAGACTCAAGAAGGATTCATCATCACTTATGCTTGAAGAATCCCCGGAGATTTCCCTTGAGACATAATCCTCAATGAATTCCTGAAATTCCTTGCTACTCATGTTGGGACTCTGAACATCAACATATTCCGGATCCTGTAGATATTGAGTGCTAGCAAATGCATCCTCCAGTACCCCATCTAACAAGTTTGGGGATTCATTTCCCGAAGATTCGTTTTCCCTTTGTATTTTGATTTGCACACTTTGTTGCTCCAAAGGTGGAGCAAACCTCTCCTGTAATTGGGCTAGAAGCTGCACAAATGCTGACCATGTATCATGACAGGTGTTAAACCGAATCTCATTATTTTCACATTCGATTTCCCACTTCAAACCTGTGTCACAACTTGTTGTCCGAACAACCACTTCCATCAATGTTTCATTAGCCACCTGCCATCAGAAACAAATAGCTGAAATCCTGCTCCAAAAACTCCCCAAAAAAACTTCATAAAAAGCACATGCACATCCATCTACACGTGCACCTATCAAACCAAGATATTTTCAGTTGTTTTAACCTCCATTTGCTACATAGACTTTAGCATCAGAAAACCAATAGAAGGCTATATTTCTCAAACTGATGGCAAATAGAACAATCTAGAATAAACCCCAAAACACCCAACATTAACCAAGACCTTCCTTATATCTGCCACTTTACCACAGCAAACTGAATGAGATTTCTGCTCCCATGAAATCTACAAGGAACTTTTTGTCTTATTCCTCATGAGATCATTTGCACACTTTCCTGCAGATTATCAGAAACTTACTCTTCATCATCATCATCATCATCATCATCATCATAATAATATAGCTGCAGTGATTGGAGAGTCAACCTGTACATATCCAGATCGGCGCAAGGAACTAGTTGTGTAATCAACCATAATGGGTTTCTTCAAACCCGTGTCCATCACATGGAGGGCAATATCCCGCATTCGAATAGTGAATCGATCACTATCTGATTTGGACCTTTTGCCTCCTGAAACCCGCACTGAGGTAGCTGCAATGATAGATGCAACCGGTGGTGGTGACTTCAGCAGATCTGTACCCTTTGCCCCAGGACCATGGTACAATGCGACATCATGGAGATCCAAGAGAAAATATGTTCGAAGTGAGTTTTCAGCATTTTTATTCTTCTGGTCGTCAATGTTGGCTAGCTTCTCCCTGTTTCCAGAAGGAGGAGGAATTGTTCCTCCTCCTCCACCTAAACACTCTGGTTTTTTGAATGAATCAAAGAAAGAAATAAGACTACTGAACCGGTCAATATGCTCATTACTAGCAACAAATGTGCTGCCCCTCATGTTTGCAATGACAAGTGTATCTGCAAGATGTCTTTTGTGAGGCCAAGTCATGTATGTTACTGTAACTCCAGCTGAATCTGATGCCAGTATATTCCCACCCCCACCATCCCCCCGCTGTAAAGCATTATGTTTGCAAGCAAACAGCAATGATTCTTTCTCCATTTGTGGAGTTGAAACACCTGGTTTTCGCATCCGGCCTAATATCTCACATTCTTCATGGCCCACTGTCACATATGAGGTATTATTGCTCCCCCCCATTCCAGAGACCATCAGGACCTGTTTGCCATCATCAAAATAGGTGGGAAAAATCAAATGGTAGACCTTTCTTACTGTTCAAAACATGCACAACAGAACTGGACCCACACTACTACAAAATCTAGATTGTCATGATAAACTTGTGAAGCATTGAACCCTGACCACTAGCAAAAAATAAAGAGTAATACCTTAAGCTTATGGATGTCAAAGTGTAGAGCATCCCAAGTTTTTTCCTCTGAATGCATTGCTGAATCCACAGAGACAGGAGAATCCACATTCAGCACAACAAATACATGTGCACAGCGTAGACTAATTGAGGTCTGCAAGACTTCAAGCAATTGTAATGCAGGTTTCAGGTCTCCCAGTTTCTTGTCATCATCATCATCACCACTTTTTTCTTGATGGACACTCCTTTGCAATTTGAGGATGCAAGAAATCAGGTCCAGGAGTTGTGCATGCTGTGAGTTTGACAAGTGGAGGATGGTGATTGGGACATTGACTCGGATTACAGTAGATGAGGAGCTTAGGATTTCATGCTGCAGGTGCCATGAGGTATCTTGTTCCACAACTTGAGCAGTTGTTGCTGTGACAAACACAGAGTTACAACCATCACTGCCACTGTCACCTCTCCTTAGTTCTACAACAGCAGCATTCCAAGCTTTCTCAGAAATCCACAGCCCTGTTTCTGCTGTGCGATTCCAACGAACCTCAACAGATGCTGGATTATTGTCCATCTCTTGCTTGATCAGCAGTACCCGATCTGCATGAAACACTGTTCCGTCTTGTGGTCGAGCCTTTGCAGCCTCTGCTGCACTCGAGATTAAGTAGAAAGCAGCCTCCTTTACACTGCAGACTAGCGTTTCCATAGATGGGTTGCTCATTCCACGAGGATCAGAATTTAGCTGTTCAAATTTTATCATGGGTTGTGTCAAATCCAGTCCACAAAAGCTACTCAAAAGTCCTGCACCAGGTGGTTGTTGTTGTGTATCTTGAGGAAAGCAGCAAATTACTCGCACATGGGAAGCAATTAAGCTCACCCTAACAGGACCTTTAATCACCTGATCAGTGCTTTCAGTACTCCCTGGATCACCAAAATCACCCTGGTTTCCAGTCACTAAACCACTGAGTTCCAAGGCAAAAAGCTGCAACCGTTGCAAGGTCTGAAAATCAAGCCATACAACACCAAGCTCAAGATTTGCTGCCACATCTGTATCCCATACACCATTTCCATTCATGTCAGCACCATGATGGAGAAATTGCCACTTTATTGTTACCTTAGCCGAAAGACTCATGTTGGATGATGGCACCAGCCGTAACAACCTTTTTCTTTCAAGTTTCTTGTTGTGACTACCTGAATGAGTTGCGCAGGGGTAGTGGAGCAAAGGCATGAATGGGGGAAGACTCTTTTCGACAAGATGGCACACAGAGTGTGGGTTGTGGTTGTTGTGAGTAGTGTCCCCATGGTTTTCTTTCTTTTTTGGATTTTGTGTCATTACCTCTGTAACCTCCATGCTTCCAAGCATAATGCACACCTCAGTCTGGCACTCAGAGACCTACAAAAGCAAGAAGAACCCATATAACATCGATTTGTTTTCTCTTTCAGGAAAATCAGATTTTGGATCTGATAAGCAATTTTTTAAAAAAACCCTTGTACCCATGACTCTAAAATGCAGTCTGAGAGTGTAAAAATACTCACAGTGAGAGATGCACATAATTCCGATGAACTGAGTTCCAAAAGCTCTCCAGCTTTGTCATGTGCAATAGCAACACCTTCCATTCCCAGGTCTTTGTAACTCAGCTCCAACACTATGCTTATCAGCCTGACATTTACATTATACTCCACTTGCCTCCCTGCAAATAGCTCATCGACCCGCAACAAAGGAATGAAAAATTCATATGACCTGAAGCAGTTAGTTATGGTCGGGCTTATGGAATTTTTCCAGAAAGTAAGAAACACACTACTCTGTTTCTCATTTCCACCACTTTGCTTGGGTCAGAATAACCAGTCGAGAAAGGAGAAAAAAACCACAGAAACTAAAGCAGGAGAAATGTCCAGCAAACACATAATGGCAATTAAGCCTGAGAACACTAAAATTCTTGACTTACCAGGAGAGAGGATTATTGAGCCCGCATCCAAGCACTCAAAAAACTCGTCCACACTGCACAAAGACATCCCCATCAATGTTCAACCAACATTTTCTCCACATCTCCAAATTCAGTAGACACACTTATTTTCAAAAAGCAATGGATTGAATGATGATTTACAGAATCGCCTGAAATAGAAATCCCACACTGCCTGCCTCCCTTTGAAAGACTTAAGCAATTCTCTGTCCAGATGATGTTGATGTGGATTCTTTGAACAAAGGATTTCAATATTGATTCTTGGGTATCACAGGAAAACAGACGCACCTTGCAGCCAAATCTTCCTCAGCCACACCCACTTGTATTCTTTGACTGCCACTTCTGTTTCTCAAATGCATCCAGTCTGATATTAGCATATACGATGGCACGAAAATGTCACTGGACACATCATGTTCTCCCCTGTCTCTGGAAACCATTCTCCTCGGAAAACTGCCTACCAGACCTGTGCTAGTTTCTTTGGTCCCTCCTGCTGTCACCTGTCCCGCCTCCTTCTTGCCAATGGCAAATGATTCCATTAACCTGACAAGTTGTTGGATTTTCCAAGGTGACAGTATCACTCTGGTAGGCTGAATGACAACCTCAGCACTTACATTTGGTCCATCCATGTGTCCACCTCGCCATGGGATGCGCAGCTGGACTGAACCTGAAAGACCATCACTGCCCACCCCTTTGAATAACGGAACTGAACAGCCCACAAAGTTGTCCATGTTCGAACTCTTCAACAAACCCTCTTTGAGCTCCAACCTAAGTAACTTCACAGTCACTCCCGTGAACCTGACAGCTTTCACCAGCACTGTTGTGTCTGTGCTATTTTTTTCAGCAGTACACTTTGTCGCCACTCTTGCTTGGCTTACACTTGCATCCAAACCATACTCAATGCAACCCACTTGGATGATTAGTATGCATTCCGATGCCCCCGGTGAACTTTGTCCCTGAGTCAATTCCCACCGAGAAAACAAACCAGACACAAAATTCACTTATGGTGGAGAGCAAGAGACACTATGTACTACTTCTCACTGCACTCAGTTCAATAGAGGGATTTGAACCATGACAACACCTAAAAGGTGTTTGAGTACAAAGGACTTGCAAATGCAGCACATGTCAGATTTCTCATTTCTTTCAGCAACTTGTATATGTAATCATGAAGTTGCAAACTGTGAAGTCTTGAATCTGACCAGATGTTGGGGATCAAGTGTTGCAAACTGAGATGTGCCTTTGTGGGTCTGTGCTTCCAAGTGAATAACCAGATTTGTGACCTTCACATACATGCTGAGAAGCACTTTCTCCACCATTCTTGCAACCAAACGAACCCCATCTTGGATACTTGAGTAAGAAGCAGCAACGTCTGTTCCTTTGATACTGCTGCTTGTATCCTCATTACCAGCCAGTGGGACCAAGAACACATCTGCTGCTGCTGCTTCCACATCTTTATTTTCCTTGTGCACCACATGGCCCTTGTCTCTTGGCACAACCACAAGCTCCAGATCCTGTATTTCTATTTCACATGGCTGATCTTCAGACAACACCCTCCAGGAGATTTTGGCACTGACACTTCCAATAGACCCTTGCTTTAAGAGCAATGATGACGAGGCCCCAAGCTGCATCAAAATAAAAACTCGTTAGTTTACAATGCACTTAAAACTAGAAAAATCACACCAGGAAAAACAATAGTTATTATACATGGTTTTTTTGTGTTCAAACACGAACTCCTTGATAAAAGTGGACTCTTTGACACTATGCTTCCAACAAAGGATATGTTCTGAAAAATGCCATGTTGGAAGCACCAAAAAACCAGGCACCTGATCATTGAAATAGTCGGTGTTGAGGACAAGATCTTTCAACTGGACTGTTCCCCATCCAAGCTGAACATCCAACTGTTCAAGGTCAAGATTATTGCGGAGAATACGCCCCAGCAGGCGCTTCAGGAAGAACTTGACCACCTGCCTTGTGGCCCACTGCGAAAACATTGTGGTTCCCACTGATCCGTCACTAACCCACCTGCTGCTGCTGTAAAACCTCACCACTGCCTGCCCCCTCAATGCAATGTTCCCAGTCTCTGAATTTCCCTTCTTTCAAATGGCCACCAAGCTGATATTTCACATTGTACACCTGTAAATGAGATAAAAGCACAATCAATCATCAGGCCAACAACACCTCATGAGGATCCCAAATGGCAACCAAGCTGAATTTTAACGTCATACATGGGTGAATTCAATAACAGCAAAATCATCCATCATGCCAACAACTTCAGGATCAAATGCACAAAACAATACCCATCTTTGTCCTTAATTACACATTCACTTAGAAACAAAAACCCAAGTGCTACTGCAGAACCCTATTTTCAAATCAAACACTCAAAGCATGCAATCTCAAATTTACTCATTTATCAACAACTGAATGGGGAATATGGAAATGAGATTAGGGCAGATCTCACTTTGTGCTGCTATATGTCTTGTCATCTACCCTAAATGCTTACTAGATAATCGGTAAGGCTGTTTACCCTAAATGCTTATTGCAGAGGCATAAAGCTGTTAAAATGATGCCACAGAAAAAGAGTTATGTTCTTTTCGATCAGTCGCATGTACAACACGCTGCAGTAACTCTAATTCATTACAACAATCACCCTCCAAACCAACCCGTTGCTCAAAGTACTGATCAAAGTCAAAGACCTTTTGTCTTCCCAAGAGCAAAACAATTGTTACATGGGAAGATCAAGTTTTGCCCTAGCAAGTGGTTGATTGAGCTGGCTTCAAAAAAAACTAGTCCCCAACTGCAAAACATAGAGAGATTTCTCCAACAGAACAATAAAAAATTCTGTTCCTTGTAAAACAGAAGGAGCTGAAAATAGATATGCACTTTCTCAGAAGTAGAAAATTTGGGAAGGGGGCAAGGGGCAATATGTGCACATGGTATCAATCCTGGGTTCAGAATTCTTAGAATATGAGGGAGGGGGGATGGTGGTGGTGGGTGGTAAAACTTGGGTGACAACAAAACCCTAAACTTGAATCAATCCACAAAACTGATAGGAACTTGAGGGAAAGGTCTAGATTTTGTGTTACCTTGAGCAGGCAAGTTCATAAAGAAGTTAAAAAAGAGTGTGGCAAATTGGCTGTTAGTTTTCTTCAACTCCTCCAGTGATGATGACTGCACCCACAGGTTCCACCAGTACAGCAGCAGAAACAGCAACCCTGTTCAGTACCTGTGTGCATGCACAGGCCTTACTCTCCTAGCTAAGCCCTCACATGAGCTGACAAAAGGAAATGGAAAATCAATCCCAGAAACCACTCCCCCCAACAATAAAACACTGCATCCGCCTCCAGACTGAATTTTCTAGCCAAAGGAAATGAAATCCGAAGAAGAAAACAAAAAGTGAGAGTTTTCTTCTAGGTCAAACTCAAAACCCCATACGTACCTTTGAGAATTCGACGGCAGAAATGGCCATAGTACCATCCAAGGTAGATAGATTGCCAGAAGAAGAAGAAGAAGAAACAACAACAACAACAACAACCAAATTCTAAGCTGCTGGTGATGAAGATGTAAGAAGCTCTTGAAGCTCTTCTTCCTTCCTTCCTTTCTCCCTTGCTAGAAGAAGAAGAAGAAGAAGAAGAAAACTTGCTGAAGACAGAAAGAAAGCTTTATGAGGCACCCACCCACTGCAGAATCCTACCCAATTCTAAAGCTGCTGGCGATGAAGGTGTAAGAATCTCTTCTTCCTAATTCCATTATCTTTTTCCCCCTTTGCTAGAACATAGGAAGAAGAAGAAAACCTGGTGAAGAAAGAGAGCTTTATGAGGTACCCACAACCCCACAACCCCACAACAGCAGCTCTTTCTTCAACCCCCAAAAAAGAAAAAAAAAAGAAAACCCTTGGATTATTCCTTGAGGAGGCTCTTTGCAGAGAAGAGTTTTTGCAGAAGAGAAAGCTGGGAGAGAAATAATAAAAACACTAGTTTGGGTGTGGAGTGCAACCCACTCATAGCCAACTAGATGAACAAACCTGCACTATTCCCCAAACCTTTTTTCCTTGCCTTCCCTTCCTTCCTTACTGCACTAGAAAAGCAAGACTGAGACTGAGACTTCTATTTGAGCACCCAACAAAAACCAGTAGAGGATTTGGGGATGGTGTTTTCTCAAGGAAATGAAATTTTCTACACAACAAAACAAATACCCAAAGCTTGTTTTCTT
>Ga0209611_10007267_pt1 | contig 17811 bp, 17 predicted proteins | sample S1TSphgellanicum_3_FD_187693 | JGI IMG/M metagenome (GOLD analysis project Ga0209611, IMG submission 187693) | Host-associated microbial communities from peat moss isolated from Minnesota, USA - S1T2_Fc - Sphagnum magellanicum MG (SPAdes) (version 2) | ecosystem: Host-associated > Plants > Peat...
AAAAAAAAAAAAACAATACCAAATTAGGATAGCAATCCATTAAACCAAAAAATGAACTCAAAAGACAAAAAAAATCAAACAAAAAAAAGGCTATATACATGGTCTTTAGCAAAAAATTTGGTGCATAAACTTCTTCAAAAATGCATCTTCTACTAATACTTGGACTACATGATTAGGGTCAATAATTTCAACTTTGAGTTGTTCATTGGAACATGTCAAGCATGACACATGCACATAATTTGGCAATATAAATCTTTACATATAAGGTTGCAACTTCTCCAAAAATTAGCTAAAACTTTGTTGATGACAAAAGCCCACACTTGCTTGAGGGCAAAAAAAATTTTGAATTAAAAAATATAAATGAATAAAAATATAGGGTCCCATATATTGGTTATTGGGTACAAATTATAATTTAATTAATTATGTATTAAGATTTTCTTTATTTTGAAATTCAAAATATAATTAATATAATGTATGTGTTACTTTTTGGTATTAGGAAAATAATAGAAGAAAAAAAATGTATACATACTAAAAATGTCCAATATTAATTATTAATAGACCTTTCAATTTGTATTAATAAGTTCAATTAGTAAGCTAATAAGTGAAATAGTACTAATAACTAAATGTGAAGGAATGTGAAATGGCTCTAGTTATTAGATCTTCTTTATGGACTTGAAATGAACAACTTGTTAAGGTTGCAACAAACCATTCTTAGATTAATATTGCGTCAAATGAAGCTTGATAGTTGAATCATTTTGACTTGAAACATACTTTTCATACGGGTATTAATTTGCTTTTCCATATCCCAATTACTAGTTGGACAATATGTTAAATACATATTGTATGTCAAAAAAATAGTAGTCTTGTCACATGATCTTTACCATGTTCAAGTGCATCCTCATCATTCCTCACAACTTCAAATACTAAAACTAAAATTTTAAATAAAGATATATAGTATCAAAATTATATAAGTAAATTTAAAGTGTCTTAAATATGTGTATATTATAAAATTAGGTAATTTAATAGGGTGGGAAACAAAAAAAAATTCCTTCACATAATACCCCCCAAAAATATTTTGTTTAATGTAAGTAATGTAATATTTTAACATTTGATGTCCCCTATGACACTTGCACAATTTAGTTTATGGGTGTGTAAGCATTGGAGAAAACTAGAAAAAAAGATAATACTATATTCCTTATAAAGTAATGCACTTGTGATAGCCTTTTTGACATATAGACATTTCCCATCAAGCAAATAGAAAGTATCCTAAGTAAAAGCATAAATCAATTTCTAATGGTATCACAATTATTGAACTAGTTCAGAAACCTCCTCAAGAAGACAAGACCTTTTTTAATTATGGATAACATGCAGAAGATTCCCAAAAGACCAAAAACGTCATGTAGACATGAAAAAACACAAATTATATGTTAGAAAACACTAAACCAAAGGGGTAGTTGCAAACTTCTATGGACCATATTATCAAAAAAATTGCATCCCACAATTTGATAATGAAAGTCATACATTTTGCACATAAGTGTTGTGCATCTAAAACATATATGACATGCATATAAATAGGATGGAAGATTCTCATCCATTATCACCGTAGTTTGCTTTTGTCCAAATAATGTATTTATACTACTCGATTACCTTTAGGATTCAACTATTATACCCTCCACATGACCCACAATTGACATTCTCTATTGACAAGAAACAACTAATATGGTATCTTGAATTTTGAACAGCACAACCATGATATATATTTATCTTGGAACTTTAAAAGCCTACTTTATTGTCAAAATATTTTTTTGTTGAACATTAGGAAATTGTAGTATCCATCCTTTGTTAAAAATTGTTTATCAATAGTTAGGTGAAATCTCTAGTAAATTTTTTTATCTTGTATTATGATTTATCCTTCAACTTGTTATCTTGTTTTTCTACAAGTCATCTTGCTACAATCTTTGCATATGATTCTTTGACATCCTTGTCCAATCTTTTCAAATACATTTGTGATTTATTTCCAATATGTTCAATATGTCTATTTGTATTACTACACAAAGACAACTTTATGACATAAGCATGAAGAATTTCACCCCAACATTTCACTTGCAGCTCTTGTAACCTTTAGATTGTAGCAAAAAAACATATGCACTTCTTTTGTAACATCACATCATTCTTTTCATCATTTCACTTTATTTCTAACAACCATAAATGCACCCAATTGCTCCAATCTACACTCATACTCTTGTATTCTTTACATTCTAAGGACATTTATCCAAAACACACCTCTCATGATATTCACCAAAACTACATAATATTCCTTATAAGCTCCTAGATCAAAAAATGAAAGACAAGACCTAAAGAACTATAATGAGGTAGATGTGAATACTCACTCCTAGTGTTCTCCACTTTAGGCTTCCTTTATTATGTTTCCCTTTAACTTCATGAGATCATTATTTCAATGGAGATTCCCATTATTCAAAAAATAGATGTCAAAATTGCATACCTTTCCAAGTGTCACCCACAAAATGTAGTGGAAGTTTACAACAACCTTATCAAGGTAAAACAACTTCAACATCCAAAACATTTCATGATTACAACACATCTTTACTAGTAAAAACATGACCACCCACAAACATTATGTTCCATCTTTTGCACATTATAGAGCACATGCTTCTTTTGCTCTTCATTGACACCAATTCCATGATCACCCCATTCATTTTCTACAAATTATGATCTTTCAAACATTCACCTCCTTCCAAAAACAACAAGCAAGATATTCACACCATGCTTCACATGCACACCACCCTCACCCAAATTTTAAATCTTTCAATCTAATCAATTTGCATTGCAAATGGCTTTCATCATGAATGTAGAAACCAAACCTTGCACAATGTGCATTATCAAAATGTTTCATCGTGACATGTTATCTGGCCTAGCCAACTTGCATTTTGACATGACAACCCCAAAACACCCACTTTCACACTACAATCTTATATTTTTTCACCAATAATGTACATATTGTAGTTAGGGTTGGCTTTGGAAGTCTTTAGAGAACCTAGTGCTCAATTTTATGAACGGAAAAGCTCAATAGCCAAAGGTCAAAAAAGGTTAACACTATAAAAAAAAGACATGTCAAATGTTGTAAGATTTTCCAAACTTTGAAATGAAATTTTACAAGTCTTGGGCTTACAAACACCTACTTTAGTGCCAGAATAAACATTAATGTCGCATTTCCAACAACATACATGCAACCTTTTCCTCTTGTTCCTGACATTTCCTTATTGTGCAAAAACAATAATTATGTGAAGAAACAACAAAAAAACTCATGTAGGGACAAAGATAAGAAAAATTTAAACACAAAGGTTGTTGGAAAAAGATGAAGACTTTTGAAAAGCAATGGGGAGTTATGAACAAACATCAATAACAAGAAACAAGAAAAAAAACAAGAAACCAATGGCGTAGCCACATACCTCATCATGTGAAGCTTTTGAATATTTTTGTTATCGTGACACAAATGAAAATGACTTGTGAAATGTGATGTTGTACCTACAACAACAAAGCAACACTTCACAAAATTTTACCCAACCTCAACCAAAACTAAAACCTTGAAATTCCTCATGGACCTTATTAGGCAAGTTCTTTTCAAATTTCTTAGAAGTTAGCATAATTTCTTAGAAGTTAGTCATTCCAATTCAAAAGTGGGTCTTTGTCAACCTTTACTCCACTAGTGTGATTTCAACATTAGTTTTGACAAGAAACATAACTTTGATCAAATTACGCTACTAAGTGAAATAAAACTAGCCAACACTAGTTTAGACATTATGAAATCTTACATACAATGTAATACATACATACATCATGGGTTACCTCTAAAAAAATCTATTGAACTTTCTTTCATTTGATTTGTTCCAAATGGGCATATTTGGCACATCATAAACTTTTTAAACCACATTGATTTAGTAATAGTAATTGTGCCCAAAAAAAAATTCATAAGTTCATATTGCTTAAACATGAATGTTAGTGTCTAAAACATGTATGAAACATGTATAAATATGAATTCTTGCATCCTACTTACATATGTTTCATATTTGTTTTAAACGCACAATCATGACATTCATGTCTAGATAGTATGAACTTATGATGAAAAAAAATTCACATAACTACCATTCTGAAATCATGGCCTATAAAGTTTGTGATACAAGGGTGATAACACCATCACTTGTTGTTTTCTCCCACCATTTTTTCTTTTTTGACTTTGATTAATTTTTTATGGGGCCACTACCTCCTTCCCCTCTATGATTTCTCTAAAATCTTTGAGAAAGTGAAAATGCTTAAAACATCTCTAGTGATGTTCAATATATGTCCCTAGAAAAATATTTTTCACATTCAAGTTTTAAAATTACTTTTTTTTTCCAACCACACCCATAAAACTAAATTAAAACTATTAATAAGTGGGAGACTATTAATAACAACCCACTTGGACCAATCAAAATATCTAGCCAATTATAAACATGGAGCAATCAATAAATACGATTTAACTATGTTTATTAAACTTTCCTAAAGCTCATCTTGGGCTCTAAAACTTGTGCATTTTTTCACAATCACAACCAATGTTGCTTAATTCTAATTCCACGACAAATTCAAGTTTCGGTTCTTTAAAACTCAAACCTCAAACCAATGGTTCTTAAGAATTCAAAAACCATGACAAGAAATTGGTTCAATGATTCTTGGGGGAATGATCTAATTTGATGGTGTAAACATGATTTGAATAGTTCTTATAACCCACTTGGTCAATTCCAATTCCTTTGTGTAGGTGATAGGTCTTTTGTTCTATCTAGAGTTGTAAATGTTGTAAACAATTTGCATTAAATAGCTTTCCTATTACCTTGCATTATTGAATTGTGTCCACCTTCCAAGTGGCCAACACAAAAAACATATAAGGATTGTTAAATTGAATGGTGCTCAAGGACAAGGTGCCCTTCAATAAAAAAATTTGAAACTTTATTTTAATATCATACGTTTTGATTGATTTCTTAATATTGTAATACAAAGGCAAATTCAACACATGTTTGTTGAATAATTGATTTAAAATTTCCATGTTTCAAAATTGAATATCTTTTAATATTCTTTAATTTTTTTCACAAAATCCATTAATTTCATCGACTAAGCCACCCTTGCACCTTAAAACCCATAATAAAATTAAACCATCAATGGATAAGTCTTATCAAAAAAATAAAACATTAAAATTAATAACCAAAAATAAAATAAATTGGCATTGACCTAAACCTCGAACTAATAGATTTTGGTTTTTTGAAATCTTAAAAAAAAATCCAACAATTTTTCATTTTTATGAAAATTTTTTTAATTCAAATTGACAATTGGTAACACTGGTCATAATAGTCTTTTAATGAATTCACTAGATTTGATTAATGTACATCATCAAAATTTCCAGTGCAAGTGGACATGTTCAACTTCATAAATGTGTAGCATGGTCCCCCTCTAACTTGCCACTTAACTTCGTCACCTCATCCTAGTTTGACACCCCATGAAAAAAAACTAACATCTTGGGGATTCCATTGGGCACTTCATCATTCACATCATCCTTCATTAAAAATGTCTTATTAACTAAAAGATGTTCAGCATGTCAATCTTCTCCTTAAAATGAGTGATGTTCAAATAATCTTTAGAATTTTAACCCACTACTTCTTGCAGCGACCATCATATATATTATGATGTACACCTCCCTCTTCCACCTTCATAGACTCCCTTGTTTCCTTTGGCTCCTCATTCTTTCAAGTGTTTAAACATCTCTTGGGTCCAAGGTCCTTTGATAACTTAGAAAGACCTTTAATTCGTAAACAAACTTCTCTCCCAATAACTCTCGATGGCATTAGGTTCATACCAACACCACCATCATCCCAACATCCTGGTTAGGGAATATGTTGGGCCCTTGTAACTTCAATCATACCTTGCTAAGTTTGTGATTGATCAACATCCCTTCCTTTTTAAAACATTAACACAATTTAACAACATTTTTCCTTTCTAGCAACACCTTAAGGAGGCATGTGATCTTCTACCACCCCTAGCACACACATGTTTTCTTCCTTTTGAACAACTCATTGAACATCAAATGGTTCAACTTCAAGATTCCATTTTGGAGCATTTACACCATCATACCCTTTTTTAACATGTTCTTTAACACTATACTTGAGGCCCATCATGTTTGAATTTTATCATGTTCTGGCCTTGGGGTGAACATTTCGTTTATGGCTCAACCAACCTTCCTGACCTTCTAATTATTTTGCCCAATTTTTTCCACATCATTTCGAACATAGTTCGGACTACCACATCCTTCATTTACATGCCTCCCTTGATGTGTGTGCACACACCCCATTGACCCTATGGGTATCCACCCCTTACGTTGCACCTATGGCAATGAACACACGGGAACACATGATGCAATTCAAAACATTTTTGTTTCCATTGTGCGAAATGTAAGTTTTCACATGGGATGAAAACAATTACATGTGCTTCCTTCAGCCACGCTCAACTTTTCCTATCAACAAATCAATGTTGTGCTCATCAAAGATGGCATTTGCACCCTAGCTAATGTTATCATTGTCAACCCAATGCATGCAAATTTATTTCCCTGATCTTACACAACTCAAAGATTTGTTGCCTTTGATGCAACTCAAGCCAAAGAAGGAACTACCATGACCTACCCACCAATCAATTCCTCCCTTTAACAATTGAGGTATTTGGATGTTTAATAAACAAGTTGATATGTTCTTATACATTTGTGCCAATGCCATTTGAAGCTTTTAAGGGCTAGAAGGCCCTCCTTTTCTATCTTGGTTTTTCTTTGTCAAAAAATGTCAATTATATTACAAAAGATGCAAGAATCCTCCATCTTGAGTCAAGCGATAACAATAAGCTTGACTACTTCCCAACTTCCACACCTTCAAGACACAACCCCCATCGCCATGGCTAATCGATTACAAGCAGTTGGTTCGTGAGATGGAGAGATTTTGACATCTAGCTTGCATTGACTTGACATCTTTTAAATTCTCCTTTTTCCTTCCCAATACCTTTGTACATTTTTCAAATCTATTGTGTGCTTATAAATAAGTTTTGTATGGTTTTGAGATGCGGTTAGTTTGCCAAGGAGAAATGACTGAGTCGATATTCACCCTGCATGACATCCAGTAGGCAGTTACCACAACATTGCGAGGTCTCTCTGTGTCTGACTGACTTATCAACTCCACCAAGGCAAATTCAAGGAAATTACAAATTGTTCAAATCTCTCCATCGTTCTGTAACCCAAGTACCCACACAGATGAACAATTGACCCACTGACCCATACTTTGGTTGGGTGGGCTACAGTAAGCAATATGATCTAATAGCGAGTTGAACCCACAGCTATTTGCTCAGTGACCCTAAACTTTACACAGGCTGGAGGTCGTTAACGTTGGGTAATTTTTCAAGTGTTTGGTGCCTTGGACAAGCTGACCAACACATCCAAACCGGGCATAGGGTAACAACCAAACATGGGCTAGGGAAGTTCTATGGTTTTGGCAGATGCATGTTTTTGGCTGGAGATCGGCATCACGCAATGTGGATAAATGATGCCCATGATCATGGGATGGGTTGTTGGAGCAAGATTGTAGAAGGCTGTCTCGTGCTTGCCATCAAATATGTTTTCATCACACTTTGATCATGGATACAATATGATCACAAATGAAATGTCATAATACAGCATTAAGGTCCTCTACATTTGAAATTACAATGCCAACCAGTGTGAGTGTGTGAGGTGACAATTTAGTGTCCTAACTCCTTTACTGTTCATGTCTATCACTTTCCCATAAGGGACGTTGGCTATCTTGCCCTGCTGCTGATCTGCCTTGTTTCACAGTGTTCTAGGCGGCTTCCATTTGCAGGCAACCATATTATGGACACCAGGGATGAAAGCAGAGAATGGATGAACGCCAATTGAAGGGGAGGTGGGCTGGGGAAAGAGTGAGAGAGAGAGAGAGAGAGAGCCAATAGGGGTTAGTTTTACATGCATGTCCATAATAATGCATGTATATTGAATGCCTCCCAAAGTCCACAGTGCAACGGGTCCATTGTCAATGAGTGGGAGGTACCCCACCTTGTGTAGAAAATAGCTCAAAGCATGTCACTTTTTTGGTAGTTGATGAATAAGGACTATGTGACCCAACACCCACCAGGGAACCATCCATGGAAACCTCTTATGTCTTAGTTATTGGATGAACCACAACTGTCTTGGAACCTTGGTAACCTATCATGTAAAACCCTCCTACTTCCCCCTTCCCTTACTTTGAAACTACCTAAGTAGCGGATAAGTAGGTAAGACAATGGGTGACTACTAGATAGGTAGTAGGTAGAAAAACAAGAAGGTAGTAGGTAGATGCATGTTGATAGTTAGTATATAGCCAACCACCATGGCTAGCTATGGACAGGAATATAATGAAAAGGTGTCAAGAGTTCACAAGTTGTCCTTCCTACATGGTGTGCTGGCCGTGCTGGTTCACTCTGGCTGATGAATAAAAGTGTGGCTAAGTTACTAAAGGGGCTAGTTTTCGTCAAAACTGATGAGGTTTTGAGTAGGAGCTTATGGTTTGGCATCTAAGATGGTAATGAAAAGAGAAGGGTGCCACTAGATGCACTGGCATTGAACAGAAACACTTGCCAAACCAAGAGGTGAAAAAGGGGCAACCCCTTGTTGTGTTTTGTATTCATAACTTGGTGATGCTTTTGAAGCAAAGGGGTGAGAGGTTTTAGAGAAATCGCTCCAGGGTTTCCCAAAAACGTTTAAGGCACCTTGGAGTAGGCTTTGAAAAGACAAATATATGAGGGGGATCAAAAGGGGCAAATTCCAAAAATCTTGGAGCCGACAGAAAGGAAGAAAAAGATTCGGAAAAGATTCAATGAAAGGAAATATAGGATAATATTATGGAAAGAAAAAAAAGGAATGAATCCAAATATGGTGTTATATGGAGAAATTGGATTAGGTTTAGAAATGAATTCATGCAAGGTCAAGGGGTGAGAAAGGGATTTGTTTGTGTGTGTGAAGGAAAGGAGTGACAGAGACTAAGGGAGAAGAAGAGGGTAAGGTTAGGATAAATGCATGAGGGAGGATAGAGCATGACCAAGTGAACTGCATCCTTGGCCTAAGACTTGCATCATCTTTCCAAACCTTGTGTGCTTTTTCCAAAACCCCTATGTTACTAAACATATTTATTGATAGGAGACAATGGAAGCATCAATATTGTATTATGCTCATAGAAGGCTATTGTTTGGTGATGCACCTTGATGTAGATCATATTGAAATTATTGGAAGTAGTTTTCAATTTTGCAATGATTGAACTTGAAATTTGGGGCATGCTCAGTAGCTTTTCATGTTTAGATCGAGTTAATGAAAGCTTTCAATCAACTAGGACAATTTGACAATTTTCATGAACATCTCTCAACAACTCTTTTGCACAAAACATAAAAAGTTTAGGTGTTAAATGAGCAATTATAACCAAACTTGAATTAGAGATTCAGATGGCTTCAAATCACCTTTGGAAGACTATGCTCCATGTATCATACTCTATAGCTCCCTATGGGGACTATATGGAAATGAAACAAATTCTTGAGACTTCAAGTCCCACTTCAAAAATAAAAATAGTCTTATGTCTCACAAGTCTGAAATCTCATCACTCTTTGAAAAAGTACCCACTTGGACATCAAATTACATGGTCTTGTAACTATCGCCACTTGAGAGTTTTCCAAGGCCATGTCAAGCTCCTTTGGTGGATATCATTTGCTTAATTGGGCATAATTTTTTGTGTCCCAACTTTTCAAATTTTTATAACTTTTAAGAACCATGTCCATATTAAATACAAGCCCACTTTCATATAGCCATGTTTTTTTATTTTTCAATATTCTTAAAATCATTCAATTTTAACAAGGTTTGATTATTCAAACCTTATTTTAAACATCCGAAACTTAAGGGGAAATTTTAAACATGTGCATCCTCTTGAAGTTACCAAATATTTTCACTTTGTTTGGATGAATGTTTCACTTTCCTTGGCATGTGCTTGGTTTCAAACTTGCATTTAACCAATTTCCTTGTTACACATGTGGCTTGATTTTGTCCCAGGGACATATTTTTCTTATTCCCAAGAGTTAGTTATGAGCCCAAAAGTTAGGGTCACAACATTTAGAATCCAATAATGCATAACAAAGTGAGATGGTTCCATATTTTTAAAGGGTCATTGAAGTATAGGAAAAGGGTTAATCTAAGTCTTTTGAAGGTTTATGTTTTATCTAGAATTAGAATAATGTCCTTTGACTTTGAAAGAATTGAATTATATCTAGAAGATGGCTAATCTTTCTATAATAAAGAAAATGAAGACCTACTATCCTAATTTAGGACTAAACTTGAAGAATTAGTTTTTAAATGCAATCCAATAACAAGAAATTGTTTGAAGTAAACGGGATATAGGGGGGATTAAAAACCCTTTAAATGAGAAAAAAAAAATTGTTAAATCAGATAAGCCAAAGAGGAAGCTATCTCACATGGTAAAAAGAAGGATCCAACCAAGATTATGAACACCCTAAATTTACACCTAACAAAAGACAGTCGAGCATCTTTCAATAACAACATGTGGGGTCACTTTGATTCTTTGAAGCACTTATCACTTGAACCCAGAATTTGGGGGAGAACTAATGAACATGTCAAAAGGTTTATGCATTTATATTGCAATCCAAACCACGAACATACAACATGTGACATATAGTGAAACATCTTTTTGGTTCCATCATTGAAACAATCCTTGAACTTAAAGGGCATTAAAAAGGTTCCACTAGAATATTTAAATAGTAAGACATGTTTGTTAGTGTTACTCATAAGAACAAGATTAGGATTTGGGCAAAAAAATTGACTCAAACATGACCCAATGTGTGAGTGACACCTGAAGTACTATGTATGCATGTTGGATGGGCATGTTCCATACAAATGCATGTATTTTCTGAATGAGATCTAGATCTGGTCAGGGAAGCTTTTCCTTGAAATTTGAACCCACCATAAAGGGCTAAATCCTGGAATGAGTTGCTTGTTTGGATGTGACCACACCATCCCGCTTCCAAACTGCAGGACCTCTGCTTGTACCACTTGAAAGCCCTCAACAAGGCAGAGTGCACATTTTCATTTCACAATTTTCAAATCACTGCCATAAAAGTTACTGGATTTAGTACCACTTGAAAGACCTCAACAAAGCAGTGTGTTCATTTTCATTTCACAATTTTTGAAACAACAACTCAAATCTTCCTAAATTTAGAGTGATTTTCATTGCTGGAAGTTAAATTAAAAATTAATTTAGCAAGATTCCATAAGAACTCTGAAGTGAAGCCTGTGTTCAGGCCACTTCAACCTGAATAGTATGGGGATGGGTCACTGTCCAGGAGGCCTAACATACTTGGGCTGAGAGCACAGGGGGGCCACTAGTAAACAATGAAAATATAGCTTAAGTTAAAATGCTGAGAAAGAAGTCAAATGCATTTGAACAATGATAGTCTTAAAGTCTAGAAAAGAACCATGCCTGCAAATACCTAAGTTGTGAGAGTTCTCCTCTCAGGGCTACATCTGGCCTCAGATGAATTACTCAGTTCAGAAGAATTTCTGTACAATGCTCAACTATTGACTTCACATAGACATACATAAACTTCTAACTCAAAGCAGACTAAGCTACAAATAAAGAACTTCTTACTTATAACAGAAAGAGCACTCTTTTTAGTCTGTGATACTCCACCAAGCGTTGTTGAGCATATTCCATAAAGTTAAAGTCAATTTCCGAAAATGTTGCCTGTATTGTCAAGCCACTGTCCTCATAAGCAACAAAGATATACACTAAGAAACTATCAATGAAAAAAACACAGACAAGGATGAGGAGATGAGACAAAGTGGTAATGCAGAACTTTGAGACAACCCAGAAAATAAATAAAAAACCTAAACAAAAGTGTATGCACAAGACAAACATGGTGTACAGGAAAGATTGTGATGACGCAGTCACCAAAAAACCAAAGATTTGAGAGAAAAATTTTCCTTCGAAAACACAACAGCACTCATACACCAAGAATACAGTTCAAACAAAGTTCCAGACACTCACAGACATGATTCCCCAAAGAGCCCAGTGAAGATGACTGGCAAGAACATATTCCTCCACTTCACTCATCAGCGATTCAATCTCTCTCTCTGTTACTTCTTGCCCTGTTCAGAGAACCAAAATATATTCACATTCAAAAACTTATTCTCACGCTTCTGCCTGCAGCTCAGTAGTGCTCAAGCTCCAGCTATTTGGGGTAATTCCCCAAGCAATAACCAAAGAGATCATATTCAACAAACTGTCTGCACTACAAAGCACGACACACATGGATATTGTCAGATTAACCAAGGTTGAGTATTTCACCTGAGGCTTCCAGATAAGTTTTCACAAACCTCTGTTGCTCCTGCATATCTGCAGATCAGCCACACAAAATTCACAAAGCTTCAGCCACAGCTTGAGAAAGCTGCAGAAACATGTCTTGTACAGCAAGTTTTCAGCAAACTAAAGTGACAACATTGAGACATATTACACTACTGTTCATAAAAAATACTCCTTTCACATTCAAATCCTTTTTATACCATATAATAAGAGAGCAAAAGGAAGAGGACATAGCTGCAGAAGGGAAGGAGGTAGAGCGAACAATCTGATATAGAAGACATGCAAATCTATCCAAACACAGCCACTGTTTTGTAAACAATAGTATGTGCCTAGTACCCACCAGGGTATTTTGAGAAGTCCAGTATATGTGGATAATCAGAGTGGTAATCTGCCGTCATTTCACAGAAGTGGTTCGCAATGTCGAATGCCACAGGGTTGTAACTTGCATACTCATAATCCTGTTTCATTATCCAAGTTCAGAATCCACAGCACAGCAAAAGTGGGGACAAATATCTACCTTTAGACACTTTTGACAAAAGTATCACATATCCAAGTAGAAATACAGTGGAGACTTTTTAACCCCCCTCCACCTCGAGCTGGAAAAACTATACAATCAGAGCTGAGAGTCACACAACTCAGTTCCTGCATCTCAAGAACAGTTTTGCTATTGGATCCTCTGTTGAGTAAAAGTGACCATTTAACTCATGCTAATATTAGAATATGGAAAAAATATTGCCTGAACAGCTACAAATATACCCCCACTCCCTTCGGGTTAAATCCAACAACTTGAATTGAAGTAGAAAACTCGTTCTTAGAGCATATCAATTCTGGACAACTGACACCTGGAAACCTGCATGGACAATCATGCTGCTAATGTTTGAGAGGCAACAGTAAGGATGACAGACAATAACATACAATTATTGTGATGGAGTCATCCTTCTCCGAAATCATGATATTGCCATACTGTAAATCATTGTGACAAAACCCAATCTTTTCCCCAGGCCTGGAGAGTCTCTTCTCCAGATCAGCAATCTCAAGATCCATTTTATTCAACCCAATTTCCAGTGCTTGTTCTGTCGGTGAGAGTATCAATGCTTTCCTTAACCAGTCTCTGCAAAATTAGGAGCCAAGTCAGAAAATAAGATTGACATCACTTCAGCCATCCAGTCCCTATAACCAACCATAAAACAAGGCCACCATTTGAATAGCCATTGTCTTATGAAAAAGTGATTACTGCATTGCAGTTGTACCCACACTGTTAAACCAACGAAACAATTTAGCATTCACAAATGGCAGCTTCTACAACTGATTAGATGCACCACATGGCAACAGAAGCCACATCATCTCTTTGCAACTATTTCAAAAAAACTGACTCACTGGTTACATTGAAGGCTAAAAACTGGAAGAGCTCTTTCTAAAGCACCACCTTAGACATTCCTCACCTGGTGGCAAAGTTTGGGAAATACAGCATGAAAAAAAGGCCATATTCCATGATATCTGTCCTAGGCTTACAAAAGATGAGACCTTCTCAACTAAAAAGAGTTCTTATTTCAGATGGACCATACAGTAGCACAGTAGTAGGGGCAGACCTGAGACGATCCCAGAGCTTAACTGTGGCAGTGCCAGGTATGTCTAGCTGATGAAACTCAAAAAGCTTCACCGCAATGGCTTGAGACAATTTTGAGTCCCGCATTTCAGCTGCAGTTAATGTCTGTAACAAATGGCAATCAATTCCAATACTCCCCAATCAGGCATCCATCTCACAGCTGCTATGTCTACATAAGCAAGAAGATTTAACTAACGGCATTAGTTTAGCACAAAACACCTCTTAACATGTTTAGGGGTGAGCACCCTGCTAATGCTCAATTTGTTAGTCCTGGAATTATTATTGATGGACATACACATGTTCAGGGACCATCAGCAGCAAAATGACTGCCTACCATAACATCCCTCAAGACAACTGGATGTTCAATTGATCCTTGGGACACTCTGTACAGTCCTTGTTGAGAGATCCAGAATACCCTGAACTGAAATCAAAGTTTACAGTGGCAAAAAAAGACCTTGGAATGCATCATACCAGGCTGTTGAAACATAAAAACAGTATTCAGATATAAAACAAGATTGAGAGAGATAAGAAACTCTACAGTTTGTAAGCATAGCCACCTATCATGACAAGAAAGTTTACATTTTGAAAGCAGGAAAAAAGAAATTTGAATCCTATCAGTCTTGAACAAGTCTTTGATGTTACAGGGAAGTATTGCCCCAGCTCACCAAAAAAAAAGAAAAAAGAACAAGGGGCTCATCCAATTTAAAGCACAACCATGTACCACAGTTCAAAGAAATGACCCTCTTCACATTTGCAAACATCCCGGTAAGCTACATTTCTCCACATCTCACTGAGTACATTTGATGGCAGAGACTGACAGCTTCAAATTGAACCAAGCAGTGGAAAATTGACACTATGTTTTGAAATATTTTCAGAAACACAGGAGGAGAAGCATGTAGACTCTTCAAGTTGTAGTACAGCAGCATTTCACAGAACATTTCCGAAAATGTGATGAAAGATTTTCAGTTCTACTTGAGAATTTGTCTAAGCTTAGAATTAAAGTTTCTAAGCTTGTTTTCGAAGCTTGCAATATGTAGTCAGTGGAAGAAGAAACTGAGTATTTCCACATTGCAAGGCAAGGCAAGTCAAGACATGAAAGAAAAAAGGTCCTAGATTCTTCAAGGCTCGAATGAGATTGCCGAAGGGACCAGGAATTCAGGTTCAAGAACCAAGTGGCCAGTAGAAAAAGGCACTAGGATGGCTGCCAGGCAGGAAAACCGGAATACTCCCAAACCTAGGAAAAGGGAGAGACGAGACACTCACCCGAGCCCGAAGGAACTCTTCAACACGGCCGTTGGGGAAGCGACCCAAGAGACGGGGTCCTTGATTCTTTTGTGACATGCGCTCAAAAGTGAGCACTTCATCTGCTCTGTTAAAGAACAAGTCGCTAGCCCCTCCATAGACGCGAACAAGCACTTTCCTGGGACGGTTACCGTTGTCTCTTTCCCATTGACATGCATAAACCTTATTGGTCATGGCTCCCTTCAACTGCTCCAGGGAAAGGTCTCGTGCATCCAAAATGTCGGTCCATTTCGCAGCAAGCTTTTGCAGCACAAAGTATGCTTCTGAAGGGATTTCCGTGATTATGGGCGCCGCAGTAACATTATTCCACATTTGCAACGGAGACAAAGATTGCAAGACCTGATGATTGTTAACCTCGTGCGTCGTCATTCTGGTAGCTTATTGATCAAATAAGCTTCACAAGCAACCTAATCTCTCAAATACTTACTGCTCAAGAAAGATCCGGAGAAGCAGATTCAAACCAGAAAATACCAATGGAAAGAAGGAGAAACAAAGGGTAGATGATGTTCTGATTCCAACCACGAACCCCGCAACAAGTGGGAAGGGAAAGCGAGAGAACTGCTAAAATATGTGGGGAAAGCGAGGAAAAGAAACGAGAGAGAGCTCGGGTGGTGATGAGCCGATGGAATCCCTGATTCTCCTGGTTTGAGCCTACCTACCCCAACAACATTCCGCCGGCCTCAAGAAACCCAATTTTCACCTCTAGAATCTCTGATTCCGTTCCCACCTGGGAACGCACAAGAACGAGGAACGTGTCCTCCTGCATCGACTTCCAGGTGTCTTGCGTTAGCTTGTATGCCTCCTTGCAAATTACACTGCAACTGTTACCCTGCTTCTTCCATTGTAGCACAAATTAAGACTCCATAAACTCAACTTTTGCATGCTTGTCACTTGATCTTTGCGCTATTCGGTCAACAATAATTTGTGAAACAACCACCCTCTTACTTTCCTTCTCCTCCCTCTCCCTGCACTAAATTTCCCTATTTTTTTTGCAATTTCCTTTTCAATTGCATGTCTTTGAATAATTTTCATATATTCATCCAAGGTGACCACATGTGATTGGTCGTAAATAACTAATGGTTCCTTGCCCTTACTTTTTATTGTAAGGAGGTGGGACAACAACAACAAGTTGGTTAATTTCAATGCCTCTTGGGTTTCACTTGCTAGAATCTACTATTATTCCTCTTGCTCAAAACTTGAGCTTTGGTCCATATTGACTCTTACTTGCTCCAATTCCTCTTCTTCCCTTGTAACAAGGTTCTTAGGCATGTCAACTTAGCGACAATGTTATGATTGACCTTGATATTTAGTAGGAACTTTAAACTCCACAACCTCACAAGTTGCTATTATGTTCAAAAGTTATGTGGTAGTAATATCATCCACCCATTGTGCCCTATTTTGATTTGCATCCTTTGAATCCTCTTACTTTTGGTCTAATGTATGATGTCTAATTCTACTATGTATATTTCAATAGGTTTGCTCTTCTCATCCATGGCTTTAGAGTTCAACAAACAAAATAACAAATCCTTAAATAAATTAGCCTTGACATCAAATTTTGGTTTTATTTGCTCTTCAACTTTACCTTGACCTTGACAAGTGTTTTTTTTTATCTTCAATACTTTTTCTGAAAACTACTACACTTGGAATTAGAATCTCAAAAAAAGCTTGGACCTCATTTGTCAACTTTTCTACTATGCTAAACATGTTATAAAATTTAAAATTATGAATCGGAAAAGGAGGTTTGAGTTGTATTTCACTTTGCACCTGGGAATGTTTAGGATCTATTTTCAAAATTTGGGGAGAAATTTGCACTTTGTGCTCTTTAGGTGTTCAAAAATGTTTCAATCCATATGTTTTCTAGTTTACTACTGTGTTTAATAGTTCAACCCTAACAGAGTTCTAGATTTTTCTTTTCTATGTTTAGATAGCCTTGTTTAACTAAACACTTTAAGCCTCTTCACCAACCATTAGCGCAGGATTATGCACATTTTGGGCATGTGATGGACACTTGAAAGGATGTTATGCTTTTCAGTGTCCATTACACATCAAAAATGTGCATAACCATGGGCCCAAATGTGTCTTGGCATCAACAAGATATGTCCAAGCTTCACCAGAGACATCTTAATTGGGCAATTGGGCAGGGAAGAGAAAAAGAAAGGCAGCAGTACTTTCAAAAGTGCCTCTGCATTGAGGACAATTACAGTAGCCTCCCGCCTAAGTACGCAACTTGAACCTGGGAGGATTGTGCGTACTTAGCCGGTAGGTGCGCACTTTAGATGAATCACTTAGTCCGTCCGTCTGACACACAGGGCGTTCCGACCCGTTAACGGTCTCTGCGATGCCGATTCTGCAACCCCCCAGAAATGAGCCGCAGAGACCGATTCTGCTACGTATTTGCTTCTTTTTTTATCTTTT